>ENA-ORUG01001998-ORUG01001998.1-human-gut-metagenome-genome-assembly--contig:-NODE-1998-length-15773-cov-2.338720_pt1 | contig 15773 bp, 9 predicted proteins | sample MGYA00242079_ERZ509207 | MGnify/ENA primary metagenome ERZ509207 (study PRJEB26280, sample SAMEA2338780) | human gut metagenome | biome: human gut; feature: human-associated habitat; material: faeces...
ATCACACGTACTGCAATTGGCACACCCCCCTATCCCAATTGTCCGCATCGGAATCATAGGATTGGGGAATCGAGGGCTACTCACCCTGCAACGTTATCTGCAAATAGAAGGAACCGAAATCAAAGCTCTCAGCGAAATCAGGGAAGGTAACTTGAACAAAGCCCAACTCATACTCAAAGAAGCAAAGCACCCCGAAGCCACGGGATATACCGGACCAGGCGGCTGGCGAAAGATGTGTGAATGCAACGATCTGGATTTAATTTTTATCTGTACAGACTGGCTCACTCACACCCCAATGGCAACCTATGCAATGGAATGCGGCAAACATGTAGCTATCGAAGTTCCTGCCGCCATGAATATAGCCGAATGCTGGCAACTGGTCGATACAGCAGAAAAGACAAGACGCCACTGTATCATGCTGGAAAATTGCTGTTATGACCCTTTTGCCCTGACTACTCTCGAAATGGCACGTCAAGGTGTACTCGGAGAAATAATGCATGTAGAAGGAGCGTATATTCACGATCTCCGTTCCATGTATTTTGCCGAAGAGAGCGAAGGCGGTTACCACAATCACTGGGGAAAAAGATACAGTATCGAACATACAGGCAATCCCTACCCCACCCACGGACTGGGACCTGCATGTCAGATTCTCGACATCCACCGCAATGACAGAATGGAATATCTCGTATCCATGTCCACCCATCAGGCCGGCATGAGCGAGTATGCGCGGAAAAGATTCGGAGAGAACTCACCGGAAGCCCGTCAGAAGTATAAGCTGGGAGATGTCAACACCACGCTTATCCATACCGCCAAAGGAAAAACGATCATGCTTCAGTATAATGTTTCTACTCCCCGCCCTTACAGTCGCCTGCAAACAGTATGCGGTACACTCGGCTTTGCACAAAAATATCCGGTACCATGCATTGCCCTGGATTCTCATGGAGATACTCCGCTTGAAGGCGAAGCACTGGAGACAGTATTAACTCGCTATAAACACCCTTTTAGCGCCACCATCGGCGAGGAAGCACATCGTAAAGGATTACCGAACGAAATGAACTATGTAATGGATTATCGGTTAATATATTGCCTGCGCAACGGACTGCCCCTTGACATGGACGTTTATGATGCAGCCGAATGGTCGTGTATCACCGAATTAAGCGAGAAGTCAGTATTGAACGGAAGTATTCCTGTAGAAATACCGGATTTCACCAGAGGTGTCTGGAAAAAACACAAACATTAGATTTTACCTATTTACCCCAATTAAACTATAAAAAAACACATGAGAACATTCCTATCATTAAAGACATGCTTACTATCTGCACTTTTACTTTGCGTAAACAGCATTGCAGCAAGCAAGATTATTTCCGTATCTGATTTCGGTTTGAAACCCGACAGCCGTATCAACGCAGTTCCATTTATACAAAAGGCAATCGATGCTTGCAAGCAACATCCCGGTTCCACGCTTGTTTTCCCAAAAGGAAGATATGACTTCTGGGCACAACATGCTATCGAAAAAGATTATTACGAAACGAACACCTACGATGTTAATCCCAAAATTCTCGCCGTGCTATTGGAGCAGATCAATGATCTGACGATTGACGGTAATGGTTCTGAGTTTATTATGCATGGACGGATGCAACCATTCACTTTGGATCATTGCCGGAACATTACTTTAAAGAATTTCTCCGTCGATTGGGAAATCCCATTAACTGCGCAAGGTATTGTCACTCAATCTACCTCCGAATACCTTGAGATCGAAATCGACTCCCACCAATATCCTTATATCATAGAAAACAAACGACTGACTTTTGTCGGCGAAGGATGGAAAAGCAGTCTTTGGGCGATCATGCAGTTTGATCCCGACACCCATCTCGTCCTGCCAAATACAGGTGATAACTTAGGCTGGCGCTCATACGATGCAACAGAAATAAACCCCGGATTAATACGCTTATCCGATCCTAAAAAGGAGGCTGATAAATTCTTCCCTGCGCCGGGTACGGTCCTTGTGTTACGACACAGCACCAGAGATCACGCCGGTATCTTCATTTACCACAGTATGGATACAAAGCTAGAGAACGTAAAGCTATTCCATCCCTGCGGACTGGGAATTCTGTCACAATATAGCAAGAATATCTCTTTCAATGATGTACATATCATCCCTAACACTTCCAAGAAACGTGTGCTGAGCGGACATGACGACGGTTTCCACTTCATGGGATGCAGCGGATTACTCAAGATTGAGAACTGTAGTTGGGCAGGATTGATGGATGACCCTATTAACATCCATGGAACATGTTCCCGTATTATGGAAGTTCTTTCTCCTACCCGTATCAAATGCAAGTTCATGCAAGACATGAGTGAAGGGATGGAATGGGGACGCCCAGACGAAACAATCGGATTTATAGAGCATAAAACCATGCGTACCGTAGCTACCGGTAAAATGAATAAATTTGAAGCACTGAATAAAGCTGAATTTATCATCGAATTATCAGTACCACTTCCAGCCGGAGTGGAAGCCGGATATGTAATAGAGAATCTGACCTGCACACCTGATGCAGAAATACGCAACTGCCATTTCGGAAGTTGCCGGGCACGTGGTCTGCTTGTATCTACTCCCGGCAAGGTTATTATCGAGAACAATGTATTCGAATCCAGCGGCTCTGCCATTCTGATTGCCGGAGACGCAAACGCATGGTATGAATCAGGAGCTGTCAAAGATGTGCTGATACGCAACAATGATTTCCGTTACCCTTGCAATTCTTCAATTTATCAATTCTGTGAAGCTGTGATTAGCATTGACCCGGAAATACCGACACCGGAACAGAAGTACCCCTATCATCGCAATATCCGCATTATGGATAATACCTTCCACCTATTTGATTATCCGATACTCTTCGCACGTTCGGTAAACGGGCTCACCTTCTCCTCCAATACACTCATACGTGATACGACTTACCAGCCTTATCACTATCGCAAAGAAGGTATTACGCTGGAAGCATGTAAATCTGTAGTTATTTCAAACAATAAGATTGAAGGGGATGTATTAGGACGTATTGTTACAATTGAAAAGATGAAACCTTCGGATGTCAAGATTAGCAAGAATCCTTTCTTTAAACTGAAAAAATAAGAAACACCATATAGCCAATTAAACGTATTCAGACTCAAGCATGGGTATGAATACGTTTGAGCCTTTATCCCATAAATACGACAAATAAAGGAAGGTTCTCTTTGATGAACTTCAATGCTAATGTTATCTGCCGTTCTATTGCTTTTTCACTGACTGCACAACGTTCCGCGATTTCCCGATTAGATAGATGCTCTTCGCGGCTCATTCTAAAGATCTGCTGTCGTCTGGCCGGAAGTTGCGAAATCAATTTATCAATATAGTTCTTCAAATCAGCAGCATCCAATTCCTCTTCTATATCATAAGAATTTTCAAGTCCTTTCAGAACTGTCATTTTAAAATTCAGCTCGTTAAAATGTCTACGCGAATAATTGAATATAATATTACGGGTAATCATAAAAAGCAACCCATCAAAATTCTTGGTAATATCAAGAAACTCTTTGGACTCCCAAACTTTCACAAAAACATCCTGAACTACTTCTGAAATCACGGAAGATGAAGTGATATAAAGTCGTGCAAAGTTATAAACCTTCAGCCAATAAAGGTCATACAGCAAAGAAAATGCAGCCGCATCTCCCGCTTTTACCTTTTCCAGAATTATTGTCTCCTCCATCTCTTTTCAATTGTGTTACAAAAATAAAGAAATAACTATTAACCGCAACATTTTTTTTGATTTTTATTTATAATAAAGTTACCTTTTTTCCTTTAATAATGTCTTCAAAATCTATTCTAATTATTAATTTCAACTAAGTTCTGTTAGAACTTTGTTTCTTTTCCTATCTACACATCTTGCTTTTACTTTTTCCCAGATCTGTTCTTTTATTTTAAAATCTATAGCTTTATTTTCTGATTCATTCCATTGTATTTTAAGTTCTCTATCCACTGATTCCAGGTCAGCATAGCTCCTTCGCTGCTTTTTAGTCAGCTGTCCTGCCAGCAAACCTTTAATCAAACTCATCTTTGTATCTTTATCCATCCTATCTTACTTTGTTATTATTCTATTTATTATTACTCGTATATTATAAATACACTTGAGTTAAGTCTATCCCCACATCCCTTCGATAAAAAAAATAGCAAAATTATTATTAAAACCACAACAACTTAATAATCAATATACTACCACCCAATTAAAAAGAAGTTTTTTTTTCGAAAAGTCATTTTTTTATCTTAGTTCTAACAGAACTAAGATGGCATTTTGCCGTAGCTTCACTTGCTCTTTTACTAACAATAGGAGGATTTTGGATGAATTCAATCAGAGATAATATTAACGACGAATTTATAAAGGTGATAGCACAACAAAACCAAATGCACGTTTTACCGGATAGTACAAAAGTATGGATGGAATCAGGTAGTTCCATTAAATACACAAAAGCCTTCAACAAAAAAAGAGAAGTATGGTTAGAAGGCAACTCATTTTTTGAGGTATATAAACATGAAGGCAGTTTCTTCCAAGTACATATTAATAAAGCTTTTATAGAAGTGAAGGGAACTTGCTTTCTTGTCAAGCAAGATGATATAAAGCAGAATGAAATTACGCTGTTTCATGGTAAGATAGAATTTAATGTTGAATCTACCGGGAAGAAAATAGTCATGCAACCACTTCAGAAAGTGACTTATAATGTAGATAATGCACAAACACAAATAGAGAATATCTCAAATATCAGTTGGGAAAATGGAAGATATAACTTTGAAGATGTTCCGTTGACTCAACTGATTGAAACAGTCAATCAGATGTATAATACAAATATAGTCTTAAAGAGGAATTTAGGAAAAAAAGCATTGTTTAGTGGGAGTATCCGTTATGACGAAACTTTGGATGATGTACTTGATAAAATCTGTTTTAGTCTCAATTTGACCATAGAAACACACAATGAACAAATTATTATTCATTAATATCAATATAAATATTTTATTATAAACTTAATCGAATGTCTAATCTAATCAGTCGAAGCATGAGAAAACAAAGAATCTCTAGTTGCAGGCGATATTTGAAGTATATCGTCCTCACTTTGCTTTTTTATCCGTTATCTGTCCTTGGAGCTCAGGGACAAGTTTCAGTAAAAGGGCAGTCAATCACTATTAAACAGGCTATTCAGCTTATTGAAAAAAACAGTAGTTATACTTTTTTCTACAATGCAGCAGACCTGAAAAACACAAAAACTAGAAATATTAATTGTTCGGGTACAATTAATGAAGTGCTTAACGAAGTATTCAAAGGGAGTGGAGTCAGTTATACTATTAAAGGTAACGAAGTTATTTTAAAAGTTGAAGGCGAATCTACTCAACAAGCGGCCAAACACAAGATTATTGGTGTAGTGACCGAGTCGGCCACCGGAGATCCCATTCCTGGGGCATCTGTTATGATTAAAGGAACAAAAACCGATACGACTACCGATGTAGATGGTAAGTTCGAGGTTATGGCGACTTCCAGTGATGTTCTGGTTATCTCTTTTATCGGATATTCTTCTAAGGAGATCAAAGTAGGAAACCAGAAAGTACTGAGTGTTACTTTATCTGACGATGCAGAACAGCTGGATGAAGTAGTCGTAACGGCCTTCGGAACAGGACAGAAGAAAGAAACAGTAACAGGTTCTATCCAGTCTGTACGTCCGGCAGATTTGAAAGTACCGACTGCTAATCTTTCTACGGCTTTTGCCGGTCGCCTTTCCGGTGTGATCTCTTATCAACGTAGTGGTGAGCCTGGAAATAACGGTGCGGATTTCTTTATCCGTGGTGTTGCTACCATGAACAGTGCTACTCCGCTTATTGTACTTGACGGAGTTGAAATCTCAAAAGCGGATTTGAATGCACTTGATCCGGAAGTCATTGAAAGTTTTTCTGTACTGAAAGATGCAACTGCTTCCGCCATGTACGGTACACGCGGTGCGAATGGTGTACTTATCATTAAAACCAAGTCGGGTTCCGACCTTGAAAAACCGATTATCGGTGTGCGTGTAGAGGCTTACGTCAATACACCTATTAAGTGCCCGAAAACGGTGGACGGAGTGACGTTTATGAGAATGTATAATGAAGCCGTTACTAATCAAGGTACCGGAGATGCACTGTATTCAGATGATAAAATCTATGGTACGGCGAATAACTTGAATCCATACATTTACCCGAATGTGGATTGGTACGACGAAGTATTCAAGAACGCGACCTTCAATCAGAAAGCTAACTTCAATGTTCGCGGAGGTACTTCCAAGATTACTTACTTTATGAATGTGAATGTCAATCATGAAACAGGTATGCTGAAAGACCGTTCCAGCAACTTCTTCTCTTATAAGAATAATATCGACTATATGAAATATGCATTTCAGAATAATGTGGACTTCCATATGTCGAAGACTTCTACTTTGTCTTTACACTTGAATGTACAGTTGAACAATATGCATGGTCCGTTGACAACTTCAGAAGGAGCCGGTGTAGATAATATTTTTGGGGCTATCATGGGAACTAACCCGGTCGATTTTCCTGTAATGTATCCGCAAGAAGATGAGAAATGGTATCGTTGGGGTAGTATTGTGGCAGGTAACTATAATCCTGTAAACCCTGTTGCTGTGTCCAGTATGGGATATAAGGATACGTTCGAGAGTACGGTCGTTGCCAATCTGGACTTTGATCAGAAACTTGATTTTATTACCAAAGGATTGAGCTTCAAAGCATTGATTTCATTTAAGAACTGGAGTTATAATTCCAAATATCGTTTACAGGGTTATAATACTTACCAGTTGACTGACTATACCAAGAATGAAGATGGAACATATAATTATACAGTAAATTCAATAGGGGATGCAACCAATCATACGTTAGATTCTTTCTTTGGTACTGACGGTGACAGACGCTTTTACATTCAAGGTTACTTTAATTATGACCGTGCTTTTGGCGATCATCATGTAGGTGGTATGTTGTTGTATAACCAGGATGAATATAACTCAAATGTTAATTCCAGTTTATTGAACTCTTTGCCCAAACGTAGAATGGGTATTGCCGTTCGTGCTGCTTATGATTATGCCAATCGCTATTTATTTGAGTTCAATGCTGGTTATAATGGATCTGAGAACTTCGCAAAAGGACATCGTTTCGGATTCTTCCCCTCTGTGTCAGTGGGTTGGAATATCAGTCAGGAGAAATTCTGGGAACCAATTAGAAATATAGTATCTAATTTCAAAATTCGCGGTTCTTATGGTTTGGTGGGTAACGACCAAGTACCTTATACTCGTTTCTTGTATATGGGAATCACTACATTGAATGATTCGCCCAGCTATCAGACTGGTTATGGCAGCCATAAAGAGTCACATAATGGCCCTACATTCTCAAGATTTGAAAATGAAGATATGACATGGGAGGTAGGCCATAAGCTGAATGTGGGAGCAGACATTCAATTATTTAACTCTCTCAATTTGACAGTTGACGCATTCCGTGAGATCAGAAGTAATATCCTTACTACAAAAGGTTCTATTCCTAATTATCTGGGAGCAGCCAAGACAGTAATCTATGGAAACTTTGCCAAGGTAAAGAACTGGGGAGTTGATCTGGCGGTTGATTATGGTAAACAGATCAATAGGGATCTATCAATTCAGTTTAAAGGAACGTTTACGTTTGCCAGAAATCGTGTAATGGAAACTGATGAGGCCGCTGATATACGTCCGGCTCTGTCCGCAGTAGGAAAACCCTTGAATACACTATGGGGATATGTAGCTGACGGACTATATATTGACGAAGCTGATATAGCGAATAATCCTACCTCTACATTAGGTAATATAACAATAGCGGCAGGTGATGTGAAATATGTAGACCAACCGGATGTAAATGGTAATTATGATGGACAGATAGACTCCGATGACAGAGTCGCCATTGGTCATCCTACTATTCCTGAAATTATCTATGGTTTCGGTCCGTCTATTACTTGGAAGAAATGGGACTTCTCCGTATTCTTCCAGGGACAGGCTAACGTCTCATTGATGATGAGTGGTTTTGAGCCTTTTGGTACTCAAAGTAAAAACAATGTGTTGGAGTGGATTGCAGAGGATTATTGGAGCAAAGAAAATCAGAATCCGAATGCTAAATATCCTCGTTTGACTAAGTACAACAACAATAATAATATGCAATCTTCTACTTATTGGTTGAGAAACGCCGCTTTCCTGAAATTAAAGAATGCAGAAGTTGGTTATAACTTTAAATGGGGAAGAGTTTATATGAGTGGAACCAATCTGCTGACATTCTCTCCGTTTAAATTGTGGGATCCTGAAATGGGTGGAGGAAAAGGTATGGCTTATCCTACTCAGAGAACTTTCAACTTAGGTGTTCAAATTACATTCAAATAAACATATAATAACCAGTGATTATGAAAAAAATATATAGAATTTTATTCTTGCTAGTTGCATTAATTGGATATAGTTCTTGTAACTATCTGGACATTGTTCCGGATGAAACAACTACTGACGAGGATACTTATGCTGATAAAGATGCAGTGAGAGATTATCTTTATTCTTGTTATGCCTATTTGCCGCAGTGTAACATATCGAGTGGTAGTTTGGACCAGATGACAGGTGATGAGGTGATTACTGCATTCGAGCATGAAACGTTTGCCGGTTTCCCTAAAGGAAACTATTCTGCGGCAACTCCTGTAATTTCTTATTGGGACACTTTCTTCCAGGGTATCCGCCAATGTTATATGTTGCTTGAAAGGATTGACAAGGTAGCTGATTTGAGAAACGATTTGAAAGTGGATTATAAGGCACAGACTAAATTTCTGATAGCTTATTATCATTATTTGATGGCCCGTTGTTATGGTCCTACTTTGCTGATAAAAGAAACACCTTCTATCACGACTCCGGTGGAAGAATATTTGGGAAGAACACCTTATGATGAATGTGTGGAATGGATATGTAATTTGTTTGACGAAGCTGCCAATGATTTGCCGGCTGTTCGTTCTACGGCTTCTGAGTTCGGACTTGCCACTAGTATCGCTGCTAAATCATTAAAGGCAAAGATGCGACTTTATGCAGCTTCGCCGCTATTCAATGGTAATTCAAAATTTTATAGCAACTTTGTAGATAAGGATGGTGTGCAGTTGATGCCGCTTACTTATGACGCTAATAAGTGGGTACTTGCAAGAGATGCCTGTAAAGAGGCTATTGAACTTGCCGTGCTGAACGGACATGATTTATATAAAAAGAAAGATTACCGGCTGGATGAGTCAGAAGCTAATCCATACCCCGAAGAAGGAGCTGTCAGATGTTTGCGTACAGGTATGGTGGATTGGGAATCACGTAACGTAGAAGTTTTGTTTGCCGAAACTCGGAATGAAGGTAGCTATGGCGTACAAAATAAATCATTGCCGTTTGTGAAAGACGGTTGGGCATGGAATGGTGTTTGTCCTACTTGGGCTATGTTGAATCGCTTTTATACAAAGAATGGTTTGCCTTGGGATGAAGATCCGGAATTTGCATCGAAAGTGAAAACCGAAGTGGTTAGTGTAGATGCTGCTCATGCTACTCAAGCTGCACAGGGTCAGAAAACAATTCTCTTTAATTTAGACCGTGAGCCTCGTTATTATGCTTGGATAGCTTTTCAGGGTGGTTACTTTGAGGTATTGAACAATGCTACAAATCCGGCTTACAGCGAGGGTTATGTAGATGGTGGACGCTTGGTATGTAGTTTCCTTTTGGGAGGTAATTGTAGTATTGGTACAGCTAACGTGCAGCGTGATGGTAACTATAGTCCTGGTGGATATTTGAATAAAAAAGGAGTGGATCCCAATACTACCGTGGGGACGAGCAGTACGACTTTGAACCAATATCCTTGGCCGGTTATTAGATTAGCAGATTTATATTTGGCTTATGCAGAAGCTTGCATTGAAATTGGAACATCAGATGATTTGACGAATGCTAAGACATATATCAATTATATCAGAGAACGTGCAGGAATTCCGACATTAGAAACTTCATGGAATGGAATAGCTACGCTGAACCAATCTAAACTTCGGGAAATTGTCCGTCAGGAAAGAATGATTGAATTGTATCTGGAGAATCAAAATTTCTGGGATATGCGTCGTTGGCTTTTGGCTGAGGAATATTTCGGAGTAAAAGCGAAAGGTATGAATATTAAAGCGTCAACAATTGATGATTTTGCCAAACTGACAGAAATCAGTTTTGAGCGTAAGTTTAAATCTCCTACTCAGTATTTGTTGCCAATTCCTTCTACTGATATAAACAGAGACCCACAATTGGTGAATAATCCGGGGTATTAATCAATAAAATGTCTATTAATATGAAAAAAATATTATCTTATATTATAATGGGAATCTTGGGAGTGACGGTTTTTACTGCTTGCTCTGATGATGAATCTTATCCGACTCCGACAGCTTTGGATGCGAGTACACTCTCTTATGAGGCGAAAGCAGGAGCTGTAAAACTGAAATGGAAGATTCCGGAGAATGCTAATTATAAGTATATCAAAGTTACTTATACATTGCCGGAAAGTGGTAAGGAGTGTTTACGTCTGGCTAGTGTATATAGTGATACGATATTGGTGGATAATTTATTGAAAAGATATGGAGATATTGTGTTTACGTTACAGCCATGCAGTGCTGATGGTAATGGCGGAGAAATTTGCTCTATTACTGCACAGGCAGCGGCAGCAAATAAGCAGACTGTAACTATTTCTAAAGACTTTAAAATAACGGGAGAAGGAGATGCATGGACCGATGCTCAGGAAACATCAGAAGGGCCGTTGAAGAATCTGTTTGACGGTAGTACTGCTTCTGATAATTACTTCCATATGTCTTGGAGTGCTTCGACTCCTTTTCCGCATTATATCGTAGTAGATTTAAAAGAAGAAACAAACTTTTTTAGTTTCACTTATACTGCTAGAGATAACGCAAACTGTGATAATCCGAAAGAAATGGATATTTTGGTAAGTAAGGAACTGGTGGGATCGAAGCCTGATTATGTAAATGAAACGGGAACGACTAAGTTGGCTTCTCTTTCAGAACTTCCGGGAACTCGGAAAGCCTCATATATGTCGGACAGAATTTCTTCGGATGAAACATTTCGATATGTCTGGTTTAAAGTATTGTCTGCAACTTCCGGAAGTAACTGGATTGCTCTGTCAGAACTGGCATTGAAACAAGTGACAACGACAATCTATGATCCCGAAACCGGAGAGACAGTGGTAGTGGAGGATTAATGTCTCTTGAAATAAGTGACGTTCTCTGACAGAGAATTGATAGCGGAGATACAAATGATTGCTAGGATATATTTGTATCTCCGTTCTTTTTCCCCTTTTATAAATTAAATTGAAAACTATGAGAAGAATATATTTATTACTGCTTTTCTTGATTCCCTTGAGTCTGCTGGCGGCTTGTTCCAGCGACGATGAAATAGCAATTGCTACATAGGAAATCAGTAAAACAACAGTTGACTTCAAAAGTGAAGCAAGCGAACAAAGTCTGACGATTACTACAAATGCTGTTGCGTGGACTGCCCAATCGGATAAAAGTTGGTGCCGCCCTTCGATTGTAGGAAAACTGCTGAAAATATCCGTAGATCAAAGTGACGAAAGATTGGTACGTGAAGCTACCGTATCGGTTACGGCAGATGGGTTATCGAAAACGATCAGAGTCCGTCAGCTAGGTTATGAAGCGGCTATCTTGATTGATCAGCAAGCGTTTGAAGTACCGGCGGTAGGTGCGCAAATCAAATTTGCTGTGACTACCAATGTTGAGGTAGAACCGGTTCTGTCCGACTGGATTGTCGAAGCTCCTAAAACTCGTTCTGCCGAAATGGTGACAACGGACTACTGCTACTCGGTACGTGCCAGTATATTGGACAACAAAAGACAAGGTACTATCGTATTTACAGAGAAACTGCCGGAAGATGCAACGGAAAACGATGTACCGGTTTCTGCCACCGTGTCTGTCACCCAACATGGACTCAATGAATATAATGCCGACACGGGGGAAGATATCAAAGGCGATATTAAATTGAAAGTAAAGGATGGGACCGCTTCTTCTTTCCAAGGTGGTGGAGAGATTGAAAAATCATTTGACGGAGACTACTCTACCATTTATCATTCCAGTTGGAATAACTCTGGCAGCAATTACTTCCCCATTACACTGACTTATAATTTGGAAGAAGTGTCCGATGTCGATTATCTGGTTTATTATCCTCGCACGGACGGTGCCAACGGAAAGTTTAAGGAAGTGGAAATTCAATATTCCGAAGATGGGAGTGCTTTCACTCCTTTGGCTGATAAAGATTTCTTAGGTTCCGCTTCTGCTACTAAAGTATTATTCGATGCTCCCGTTCGTGCTAAATCCTTCCGCTTTATCGTAAAAACAGGTGCAGGAGATGGACAAGGGTTTGCTTCTTGTGCTGAAATGGAATTTTATGCAAAGAATCCCGAAGCCTTTGATTATTCAACTCTTTTTGCAGACGAGACGTGTAGTGAGCTAAAAGCGGGAATTACTGAGGCTGACATTGAGAAGTGCGAGTTCCCGTTCTTTAAGAATCTGGCTTATTACATGATTAAAGGTAAATATGAGCCGGAGTTCCGTGTGGGTGAATTTAAAGCATATCCGAATCCTGATATTCAATCGGGGACTCATAAAACGAATCCGTATAGTCTTTTAGACAATCCGACCGGTATTTCGGTGAAGGCTAATGAAAACCTGATTGTACTTGTGGGCGATACGCACGGTTATGACATCAGTTTGAAGGTACAGAATCTGGATGCTCCGGAAAGTGACGGCTTCGGAGGAGTGACCTATCCGTTGAGTCGAGGAACGAACAAGTTGACAATCAGTGAGAAAGGATTGGTTTACGTGATGTACCATACCCGGACGTTGGATGATGCGGCCGCGTTGCCGGTGAAGATTCATTTTGCATCGGGAACAGTAAACGGTTATTTTGACTCGCAGAAACATGAGGGACGTTGGAATGAACTGTTGGGAAAAGCTACGGATAAGTATTTTGACGTAGTAGGGAAGTATGCACACATGACTTTCGAAACGAATGACTATCGTAAATATGCTGCTAATAACGGAAACGAACTGATTGATTTGTATGACCAGATTGCGTTGAACGAAATGCAGTTGTTGGGACTGGAGAAATATGACAAGATGTTCAGAAACCGTATGTACTTGAATGTCATGTATCAATCATATATGTATGCCACTTCCTATCATACCGCTTATAATCAAACGACGATGAGTGATATCTGTAATCCTTCCAAACTTAAGACAAGCGCTTGCTGGGGACCGGCACACGAAATAGGTCACTGTAACCAGACTCGTTTGGGAGTGATGTGGATCGGAATGACGGAAGTGACAAATAACATTATGTCCGAGTATATCCAGACAACAATTTTTGGTCAGGGCTCGCGTATACAAACTGAAGACATGGGGGATGTTTACCGTAATCGATACTCAAAAGCCTGGAATGGAATAATCGTTGCGGGTAGTTCTCATGCTGATTTTTCAAATATAGGTGACGATGCGAATGATGTCTTCTGCAAACTGGTTCCTTTCTGGCAACTGGAACTTTACTTCGGAAAAGTGCTGGGACGGACTCCTTTGCAACAGTCGGACAAAGGCGGATTCTATCCGGATGTTTATGAGTATGCCCGTAATAAAGATTATACAGGCATGACGGACGGAGACATACAATTGGATTTTGTCTATAATTGCTGCCTGTCGGCAAAGATGAATCTGCTTGATTTCTTTGAAAAGTGGGGATTCCTTACTCCTATCAATAAAAAAATTGAGGACTATGACACCAGGACTCTTACCGTAACGCCGGATATGGTAGATGCGTTAAGGCATAAAGTAAATGGCTTGGGATATTCCAAACCCGATGTAGCCTTGGAGTACATATCGGACAATTCGTTTGAACTATATAAAAGTAGGGCATCGGTAGTGGCAGGTTCGCACGCAACACACACTGCCAAAAGCTTCACAGAAGGGAAGACGGAGGCTATTGGTGAAGCGATAACTATCCAAGGATGGAAAAATGTAGTGGCTTATGAAGTAAAGGATGCAGATGAAAAGTTGATTTTTGTTTGCAGTGGTGAAACCACTCCATCTTCTACACATACGTTTATTTTGCCTCTCAGCTGGAAAGAAGGGTTTAAATTGTATGCTGTGTCGGCAACAGGAGATCGTACGGAAGTGACGATGAATTAAAAAAGTTTTCAATAGTGCAGGGTGCGGGATGATGAAAGAATATTCTGGTTAACAGATTCTTCTGTTATTCCGCACTCTTTCTTTCGAAAGTAAAATCTTTAGATATTTGAATAAAAAGACCTGTTTTTGCATGATTTTTTCAAATAATATAGAAGTTTATCTATTTTTCTTTTATATTTGTATAGTTTTTGTACAATATGGATGAAACAGAGATATTAACCGAGGTAAAGGCTGGAAATACAATTGCATTTGAGCGTCTATATGACTGTTATTGGCTGAAAGTCTATAACTTTGCGCAGCTTTATATAACTTCGTCTTTCGAGGTTTCTGAAGTGGTACAAGATGTTTTTGTTAAAGTTTGGGAATCAAGGGAAATGTTTGATGAAACCAAGAACTTTGACGGTTTCCTCTTTATTATTACCCGTAACATTATCTTTAATTATTCGCGCCGGCATTTTTATGAGTTGAATTTTAAAATGACAGCCCTGCGAGGTCTTGAAAATTCATACGATATAGAAGATGAGTTGGATGCGGCCGATTTAAAAAGCTATATTGATAAGTTGATTGAACAGCTTCCTCCTCAACGGCGGCGGATCTTCAAAATGAGCCGGGAACAACATTTGACTAATAAAGAAATAGCGGAACGATGTGCAGTTTCCGAGAAAGCGATAGAGCGACAGATAACTATGGCGTTGAAATTCCTTAGAGATAATCTTCCGATGTTTATAGTATTTATGGGGTAGATGAAGTGTTACACGATTATGTTCTTGAGGTCCATCGGTAGTCTCAACTTCTAATTTTTAGATGACTCCAGAAAAAAGTTTTTATCAATTTTACCTTCATACTCTCATTAATAGTCTACATCCCTTTATTCATCAGGGTTGCAGCTATGAGAGTTGCTGCAAGGAACAGCCTGAGAGTAAAAAGTTATCCTCATAAATCTCTTTATATACAGCTTATCCGGCAACATAATACAGCCGGTAAACACTGATATATCTTATGAAACGCTATAAGGTCTATCATAATAACGATATAGATTACTTATGTTTGTCTTCTTTGTCCTTCAACAGCTAACCAATGTTAGCCTCTCCGTTTACCGGGATTAGCTGATAAGCTAACGAAGGTTGACAAACAAGCTAATGAAGGTAAACCTCTCTGCTTCCTTATTGCTTCATGTTTTAATCCCGTATGCTTTTAGTAACAAATGTATAGGGAATTCTCCAGAGAATACGGTCTGAAGGTAACTGTTTACCCTCAGGCTACTTCTTGTAGTTACCCTCATAGCTGCAACCCTGATGAATAAAGGAATGTAGACTATTAGTGAGGGCATGAGAGTTAAATCGATAAAAACTGGTTCTTCTTCAAATTTGGTGGTAAACTTAATTAGGAAAATAATAATTTGATAATCGATAGTATTCTCCATTCTCCTCCTTCGGGAAGGAGGAGTCCCCGTAGGGGGAG
>ENA-ORUG01002002-ORUG01002002.1-human-gut-metagenome-genome-assembly--contig:-NODE-2002-length-15748-cov-8.233098_pt1 | contig 15748 bp, 13 predicted proteins | sample MGYA00242079_ERZ509207 | MGnify/ENA primary metagenome ERZ509207 (study PRJEB26280, sample SAMEA2338780) | human gut metagenome | biome: human gut; feature: human-associated habitat; material: faeces...
GGACAGGTGGCTCTCGCCACACCGGACTGGCGGCTCTGCCGCACCGTAATATTCAGTAGACTATCACGTTTTCTATAAGGATTGTGCAGAGGATATCAGAAAAGCGAAGGAGACAAGAGAATATCTTCTTGATATGGCAAATCATCCAAACTGGTTTGATGCTTCTTACATTTCATGGTTGTCTTATGACTCATTGAATATTGAGCTTCCAGACGGGCATCTGTTTTTTGCACCGATTATCAACTGGGGAAGGTATCATGAAGAAAACGGACAGTTTTTAATGCCGGTCAGTGTGAGACTGAATCATGCAATTGCTGACGGGTATCTGGTTGCAAAGGTATTTAAGCTGCTGGAGGATGAGATGTCAGCATTTTGTAATCAGTATAAGAATTAAAGGTCTAACTTACCTTAAAAGAGAAAAATTGGAAGTATAGAGAGGAAATATGGCATCGAGTAAAGATTATTTAGAATTTATTTTAGGACAGTTATGCGAGTTAAACGATATATCATATAGAGCAATGATGGGAGAATTTATACTCTATTATAAGGGCAAGATTGTTGGTGGAATTTATGATGACAGGCTACTGGTGAAACCAGTAAAAGCAGCAATTTCTTATATGCCAAATGCTGAGTATGAATTGCCGTACGATGGGGCAAAAGAGATGTTGCTTGTAGATGATGTTGACAATAAGGATTACTTGACCGGATTGTTTGATGCCATGTATGACGAATTGCCAAATCAAAAGCCCAAAAAGAAGAGGTAGAACAACAATTCAAGTTTGTAGGGATAATATGAAAAAATGAAGTTTAAGGAACAGAGCTTTACCCTGTTTGCCTATACAAATTATATGGCAATTCAAGGTTATCACAGGCTCAAAACCCTAGATTTTAAGGAAAAAGGTGCGTTCCACCATTCCCTTGTACAATAGGGGTTGAGTATGTTTTTCGTTGAACAACCGAGCCACATCGAGACGGTTGTTAAGTTGGTTAGAAAAACTCCCGACGCATATATCGACCTCAAAGTGGATATGGACGAGCTTGATTTGACGGCTTCGGAAGCGAAAGCAACTTATCAGGAAATCAAGGATTACATTGTGAAAAAGCACGGTGTAAAGGTTTCGTCATTATACATTGCTCAGATAAAGCAGAAGCACGGAATCATTGAAAGAGATTGTTATAATAAGTCGAAAGCCGAAGAAGCAAAAGTACCACAGTGTACGCCTGAAAAGGAAAAACTGATTGAAGAAGCGTTGCGATATTTCAAAATGATTCCATAAAATGTCATACGAATTACGAAAGAGAGATTGTTATGCAAGAATGGTTAAAATATGTGCTAGAATTAGTGGGTGGGATATCGGTTGTAGTGTGTACTACATTAGGAGTTTGTAAAGGCATTTTTGAAAAATACATCTATACTCAGATAGGAAAATCTGCTGAAAAAGAGTTAGAAAAAGCAAAGAGTTCATTTTCAAGAAGTTTTACTGCATATGAAATTCTTTTGAAAAAAGAATTTGAATATTATGAGTCTATAGATAAAATATACGCTAAAGTCATAGTAGATGTTCAGGATATTGGGTTTTATAGCATAGAGAAAAATGATGTTAAGAGTGAAATTAGATGTGAAAATCTTAAAGAAATATCTTTAAGATTATTGAAAGCAATAACAGAACTGAAAAATCTAAATTTGCTTTATCAAGTATATGTACCTATAGAAATTTTCTCTGTTACAGGACGAGTTGTTATTGCAATGCAAAATAACTGCGAGTTAATATCAAAGACGACAACAAATGTTTTTGAAGGAAAGGAATGTGATGAAGAAAAAATAAAAGAATTTATTAATAGCGTACTTACGGGAATCGCTTTATCAAATACATTGATTAAAAACAGATTAGAAGTTTTAACTTCAAATAGTCCAAAAGATTTTTAAACAAGTTGCCCTACAACTTGTAAGGTAATTTGTGCGTTTAGATAATGTATGAACGGCACATTGGTAAAATTAAAAATCCTTCTGTAAAATGATAGTACAATCAAATTACAGGAGGATTTTTCTATGAAAACAATATTTGAACAGCAAGGTGTCGAGTATCGTCAGACGGGAGATTATATGTTTCCTAATGTGGAACTGACCGAACAGACAGAATATCAAATTGGTGTATGGGGTCAACGTTATAAGCGATACATAAAATCAAATCACCGAGTTCTCTATTACAATTATTTGACTTCGGGCAAACTGTCTTTAAATGCAACTTCCTTAAATTCAGGATCATTGAGTTGGTTGCGAAATGCATCTGCCATTGATGTAAGACGCATCTCAATGAATTTATCTATTGTACTCTGATTTGTCATATGTGATTACCTCCGATAGTAGTCAGCACCTCTTGTGATGCCGCGTGCCTTGTGTGTGGTCTTGGAATCCGATGCTTCTGATTCCTTTTTTACAGAACCTGTTACAAGGATGTTTTTGATACTCTTGTAACTTGGCGATACCTAAAGGCAGTTACCTATCCAAACAAGGGAATTATCTGTGACTAGAATATTGAAGAACTATGGAGAATCTTTAATCGGAAATTCCCGACTAAGATTTCCATGCTAGAGAAATTTCTTGCATATTCGCTGTCAGTCATAGAAGTAGCAACAACACCGGAAATGGAAGAAGATGCTGAAAAGCTGATTCGTGATGTTAAGGACAGATCACAATTTCTATTAGTATGTAGCCATAATCCGGTGCAATCGTAGCCAAAACACAATAACTGAATACAAAAATACCAAAAAGCGAAGCCATGAAACAAATGGAAGAAAAGGCAGCAATGCCAATTCAACCAATGAGTTTTGTGGATTTTTTTGTTGCCTTAAACCACATTTTGAAATCTCAAAACAGTGGTGACAGGGAAGCAATGTAACCAATTAACCCGGGCTGCTTCCCGCGGTTGATTGCCGTATTGATATTATCTACCAAATAGTAAATCTGCTCGTTCAGCGGTTTTACTCTCTCGGAAACATACAGATTGCTTTTCAGCTCCGCCGCCTGATGGATGCTGGTCATCTGCGACAGCTTTTCGATCAGCTCCGCACTTTTCTTTACCGTGATGAATTTGGACGATTCCACCGCATCAATCAGCAGTTTCAACTCCGGCAGAGTAAATAAATGACTACTCAGGGAATAGCGGTTCTCACGGCTTCTTTCTTCTTCAATATCAATGCCAATATCACAGAGCTTCGCAATATCGCCCGGTATTGTTTTTCTGTCGCAGGAAATGCCGTTGCCCTTCAGAAAAGCGAGGATGTCCGCCGTTGTTGCATAATGCTCGGCATCCGTGTGTTGCCAAAGGTATTTCAATATGTATAACAGTCTGCTCTTGGATTCTGCCATAGCGTCACTCCTGTTGTTTTTTGCGGAAGCCCTTATTTCTTTGAGCTTCTTTTCAGCTCGTATGTCCCGCCGACCGTGCCCTCGCCACCGATCAAGGTAAGGGTATTTCCGTCAACGGTAAATTCATATTCGGAATCCCGCACCGACTCGTTGACGTAATCGATCATGAGCTTGTTGCCGTCGATGGTATAGGTGAAATCGTAGGATATGGAGGGCAGCTCCATTGCGCCGCTTCCGCTGCCGTCAAAGGAATAGGTGGTCGTTCCGTCGAACTCCCATGTGCCTGCAAGTGCGTCCGTGCCGCCGGAGCAGCCTTTTGCCAGCAGTATAATGCCAACGATGATTACCGCCAGTGCGGCGATCGCACCGCAAAGCACCATACGGCACTGCGTCTGTTTTTTCTTCCTTTTTCTGATTCTCTCTACCGTTCGATCTGACTCGTTCGGGAATCGTCCCGGCGGTTGTTGCCTGACGGGGCGGTTCGATTGATAATCCTGCATCATGTGGTTCTTCTCCATTCCAAGCGAAAGGGCGATGACGGCAATGTCCGTCACCACCCTTTGCTCAAAGGTTCGCAGCTGATTTATTCAGCGTTTTCTTTCTTCTTTTTGCTGTAAACGGTGATGCCGATCACTACGCCGCCGCTGACAAACAGCAGTGCGATCCAGAGGATCATATTGCTGTTGTCACCGGTCTGCGGAGAATCCGAATCGGTCGGCTTGCCCGGCTCAGTCGGTGTTCCGGTAGCCGGAATCTCAACTGCCGCCTTCTTGTAGCCGCAAACCCTGCACTCCTCATGCTTGGAGCCCTTTTGCGTTGCGGTCGCTTCCTTGTCAACAACCCACTTGAAGTCGTGTGCCGCCTTATCGGCCTTATCTCCGCAGGAGCACTCATGCCAGTGGTTGTCGGCATCGTACTTCCAGTCGGAGCCGTAGCTGTGAGTATGCTCACCGCCGCCGGTTGCCGGGATAGTTTCGGTTGCCATCGTATAACCGCAGACGGTGCATTCCTTATGCTTTGAGCCGCTTGTGGTAGCTGTTGCCGGGGTGTCGATGATCCATTCACCGGCGGTATGTGCCGCCTTGCTGTCCTCGATGATCACGCCGCAGCCGACAACGGTGCACTCTTTCCAGTGATCGGTATGATCGGACTTCCAGTCGGAAACGCTATGACCTGTTGCCGCAAGGATTACGCTTGTCTTGTTGGTAATTTCGGATGCACCGGTTGCATCCTCAAACCACTTGTCACAGCCGTCGCAGGTGTAATATGCCGTGTTGCCTTTCTCCGTGCAAGTAGGAGCCTTTGCGGGAACGAGGGTCAGATTGTGCGTATGCGGTACGGTCTTGTCATATCCGCAGGTGTCGCAGATGTTATCGCTGCCGTAATCGTGAGCCGCCTCCTCCTTCTTTTCGTGACAGCGAGAGCATTCTTTCCAATGATTGTCTGTGTCCTTGCTCCAATCGCTTGCCCATGCGTGCCCGAGCTGTGTACCGGCTGCCGTAAAGGTTTCTGTTGTGCTGATCTCTCCGCAGGAGCAGCTCTTGAAATATACTGCATCGTTGGTGCAGTCGGCAGCCGACTTGAGGGTTTCCGGCTTCTGAATTTCCTGATCGTAGGTATGGGTATGAGGAATTGCCTTGTATGTTACAATAACGGTTTTGTCTGCGTCCATCGTAACATTCAGGATATTGGAAAGTACGTCTGTTACAACGCCGTTCACAGTAACAAGGTCGATTTCATAGCCGTCATCAGGGGTAAAGGTAACCGTTTCGGTGGAACCTTCGGTCAGTCCGGTTTTGCTTGCGGAAATCGTTCCGTGACCGCCGTTTACCTGTGTTGTGAGGCTATAGGTGGTGACCGGTGCGTTCTTGTAGGTCGCTTTCACGCTGACTTCACTGTCAGGCATTATGAAAGTAGTGGTTTCACTGTTCGCATCTTCAAGAGTAGCGCTGCCGCTTTCTACTACCCACTTATCAAACACCTTACCGTCAGGAGCCGCATTTGCGGTCAGAGTAATGGTTGTGCCTTGCGCCGCTTTACTGATTTCGCTTCCTGCACCGATTGTCGCTTTGCCGTCCGTTACGATGATGGAATACTCTTTACTCTCCCAGATTGCATAGAAGGTAGTATCCGAGCTTACTTCATAGGTCGTGCCGGAAATAACCGAACCGTCGGCACTGGTTGACCAGCCCTTGAATTGCTTGCCTTCCGGTTCAGTAAAACCGCAGGAAGGCAGGGTATAGCTGCCGGAAACGCCGGTGACATCTGCCATTGTGCCGCCGCCACCGTTGGCATTGAATCTGACGGTATACTCGGCAGGCGCGGCTTTGGTTATCGTAATAGACAGCTCCTTCGTATCGCTGCCCGCACTGTTTTCCGCCTTAACGGTGAAGCTGGCGGTTCCCGCTGCGGTAGGCGTGCCGCTGATCTCGCCGGTGGCTTCGTCCAGCGTCAGGCCGGCAGGGAGATTGCCACTGTCAATGCCCCATGTGATGGGCGTAGTGCCGGTGGCGCTCAGGGTCTGGCTGTACGCCTCGCCCACCTTGCCGCCCGGCAGGGTGTCCGTGGTGATGGTGGGGGCGGCGGCAGCATTTTCGCTGATGGTGAAGTAATGCTCTGCCTTGCCGCAGTAGTTTCCCGTGCCGTACAGCGTCACCTTGGGAGCCTTTTTGCTGTCAAAGCCCTCGTCGCCCGGTGTGAGGGTGTAGGGATGGACGTTGTTGGAATAGATGGCGGTGTAGTCCGTGTTCTCCGTAAGCTGCTTCGTTTTGTTCTCGCCCGTCTGATGGGAAAGCCCCGTCAGCTTCTTTTCGCTGCCGTCATGGGCGCAGTCCGTCAGCCCCTCGAGCGTCAAAAGCCCATGCTCATAGCAGTATCCAAGATCATACTTGTCGCAGAGCGCGCATTTGCCGTACTCGTCAGGGCTATGGTCAATGGTCTTTCCGTTGACGGTGCTGCCGCAGATGGTGATGTTTTCCGCCGGAATACCGGGCAGCTCCTTTGTGTGCAGCTTGTCATAGACATAGTTTGTGCCGTCCTTTTCCTCAAGCCGGAAGGATTCCACCGTGCTGTTCAGAATTTGAATCTTTCCAATCTCTGAAGCTCTGCCAGACGAGTTTTTCCCGATGCCGGGAATATAGTCGGTACCAGACCTCAAATTGCCGCCCTTTGCGGTCACGGTGCTGTTTTCAATAAGAATATTTATCTGGCCTCCACTTGAGCCATACGCCGCACCGATGGCGGGGCCGAACAATTCATTGCGAACGGACACCTGGCTGTTCGCAATGCGGATACGGCTCTCACCATAGGATTGGGATTGTGTACCGTTGCCGATAACCGCGTTGACTGAAGACCTACTATCGATTTGGCTGTCCTGAATGTCGATGCTGCCAAAGGAAGCCTTTTCGCCGCCGCCAATCGTGCAGCGATTATAGGTGTACTCGTCGTTCAGGCGGATGATGCTGCCGCGGATCACGATCTCTTCAACGGAAGAATATTCTCCACGAGCGCCGATGATATCGCCCGTCAACACGGTGCTGTCCGTGATCTCTAGCCTTTTCAGTGTCTTTGCGTCATTCGGTGATTTCGCGTTTTCGTCCATAAAAATGCCGTAGGTGTGCAGATCGGAATCCCGAACGGCGATGCTCCCATTGCCGCCGACGCGAATGCTTCTAAAATGCGGCAGCCTGATCTCGCTTTCTTCAATGACGAGCTCGCTGTTGCTGCCCACGCGGATCCCGTCGGTACGAGTGGTGAGTTCGTCCGTGGATGCAACGTGGCAGTTTCGGATGGTGAGCTTCCCGCCCGGCGAGTCTGCGTCCCAGCCGATCAGAATTTTATTGCTGCTGAGAAGCGGAAGCTCTGCGTCCGAAATGGTGATGCTTCCGACGCTTCCGCCGGTGGCAGCGCCGATGCAGGCGCCGTCCTTACTGGAAATGGATTTGATCGCATTGCCGTTGATGGTGATGCTTTTGCAATCCACTCCCCCAATGCTGCCGATGGCTGCGCCGCCGCCCTCGGCGAAAGCGGAGATCTCACCGCCGGTGATGCGGATGTCGCCGGTGCTGCCGATGCCTGCCGCGCTGCCTTTTCCGACCGCATGGACGACGCCGTCGGTGATGGTGACGCTGCTCTTTTGTTTGCTTTTGTCGCCAATGGCGGCGTTATTGCGATTTGCCGTGGTTTCTATATTTCCGCCGTTGATGGTAATGTGCATTTCCGCCGTGTGGTGAACTCCGGCTCCGCCGATGCCAAAGCCATTTCCATCGGAAGATGCCTTGACAGTACCGCCGTTGATGGTGATGCTGCCGCCCTCAAGCGGGCCGATCCCGTTTCCGGGAATCGCGTATAGCGGCTGGTTTTCATAGCGATTGATACCGCCGTGAGCGGTCACATTGCCGCCGTTGATGGTGATGCTGCCGCCCCGGCCGCTACTGATCGCGCTGCTGGATGCCTCGGCGATGATCGTGCCGCCGTTGATGGTGACGCTGCCGCCATTACCGTAGCATGTGCCGATTCCAAAGCTGTCTGCAGTGTGAGCGCCGCCGCTCGTCCTGAGCTTGGTACAGACGATGCCGCCGTTGATGGTGATGCTGCCGCCTTGCCTGAGATTGCCGGGCGTATCTCCGTCGGAGGAAACGTTGCGATCTTGATACGATCCGCCGATGGCGGAGGAGCCCTGCTGTCCTCTGGCGTGGATATTGCCGCCGTTGATGATGATCGTACCCTCGTTTTCATAGTAGTTGTCGTTGGCAGCCCACACGCGCACACCGGCGCCGATGCCGGACAGTCCAGCCACAGGCCACACACTCTTTTCATGATCAGACAGCTCCGGGAGGCACGCCGTCAGCTTGCCCATGGATGCCTCAGCGGTGCTCTGGGCGTATATGGTGAAGGTGTCGCCCTCCTTCACGTTGATGCCCCACGGTACCGTGAGGTGGCAGTCGTCCGTTAGAATCAGATTGACCGCGCCGTGGGTGTCCAAACGGGGCGTGATGGTCACGTCGCCCTTCACCACATACCAGCCGGCGGGCAGATCATACCATTTGTTGTCGCTATCGAAAAAATCCTCGATAATAACGCTTTCCAGCACCGTGTATTCGGTGCAGAAGCGCTCCTTGCCGTCCGCGTCCAGATAGCGCACGGGGGTTTGCTCGACAGCGTTGTTCACGGTAATGCTCAGCGCCCTTGTGTCGCTGCCCTCGCTGTTTTCTGCCTTGACGGTGAAGGTGGCGGTTCCCGCCGCAGTGGGTATGCCGCTGATTTCTCCGGTTTTTTCGTTCAGGTTCAAGCCGGCAGGCAGCACGCCTTCATCAATGCTCCATGTGATGGGCGCTGTGCTGATGGCGGTCAGGGTAAGGCTGTAAGCCTTGCCTGTCTTGCCGTCCGGCAGGGTATCCGTGGTCACGATGACGGTGTAGGTGTCTGGCACAAACCGCGCCGTGAGCGTGGTTACATCCGCCGGAACGCTATCACCGGGCACGTAGAGCTTGTCGTCGCTGCCAAGCCACTTAAAGTAATTGCCTGTAGCTCCCTCCGGGCGGGTCAGACCGTCGGACGCAGGCGCGGTAAATTCGCTGCCGTTTTTCACGATGATCCGAATGCTGCTTTTATCGCCCAGCTTGCCGCCGCCAAGGTCAAGGGTAACGTCCTTCAGTCCGTCAGGACCTATCGTGCCATGGTTCAAAACCTCAAGGACGGGGCGGAAACCGACCTGCGGGTTTTGGCCCGCAGCGTCGCGGTGGCCACAGAAGCGGCTCGAATAGTGCCCGCGAACCGTACGGCGCCACGACAATCTGATCACAGAATCTTGTCCACACGAAAAAATCCCGTTCCAGTTTTTGATATATCCGTCGTCCTTGTCCAGCAGCCTGTCCCATTCGTTGCTTTGGGGCGTGCCGCGTTCTGAATCACCTGAGCCTGTATAATCACTTCCCTCGGACGGCGCGCGCAGCGTATAATCCACGCCGCCGGCGGCGTAGTCTTTGCCAAAAATCATGTCTATGGCATTCAAATGATCCCAGCTTGCCGCGTACGTTACGGCATAGTCCGCCACGAACAGGCTGTGGGCATATTTGTACGTCTCTGCATACTCCTCAGTGGTTGCCATCTCCGACGTGAGCTTGTAGGCGTCCACTGTCCCGGCATAGGTAAAGGGCACATAGTGCAGCGTATTATCCGGCAGAGCGTCGTTCACCGTGTCGGGAATGCCCACGCCGGAGAGGTCAAAGTAATAGACTCCGCCGGGAGCAAGGTTGAACTGCTCTGGGGGAACAAACTGCGCCGTCAGCTTGGTTACGTCCGCCGGAACATTATCGTCCGGAGCGTAGAGCTCGCCATCGCTGCCAAGCCACTCGAAGTAGCTGCCGGTATTTCCGTCGGGGCGGGTCAGACCGTCGGACGCAGGCGCGGTAAAGCTCTCGCCGGTTTTCACAATGATCTGGATAGTATCCGAGCTTCCTCCAAATTTTCCGCCGCCAAGGTCAAGGGTAACGGCCTTCAGTCCGTCAGAACCCAGTGTGTCAGAGTTCAGGACTTCAAGGACGGGGCGGAAACCGAGGAACGGGAAGGAGAGCGTAGTATTGGCGCCGGCATATTTGCGGGGCAAATCGTACCGGCCGCGAATCACACGGTTCGATAGCGTATTGGGTAAAGTATCTTGTCCCCAGGAACCTATATCTCTCCAGTTTTTGATATATCCGTCGTCCTTGTCCAGTATCCTGTCCCATTCGTTGCTTTGGGGCGTGCCGCGTTCTAAAGCACCCGAGCCTGTACCACCACTTCCCCCGGACGGCGCACGCAGCGTATAGTCCACGCTGCCGGTGGCGTAGCCTTTGCCAAAAATCAGCCCTGTGGCGTTCAGGTCATCCCAGCTTACCGCATGCGTTACGGCATAGTCCGCCACGAACAGGCTATGGGCATATTCGTTCTGCTGTGCATACTCCTCGGTGGTGGCCATCTCTGATGTGAGCTTGTAGGCGTCCACTGTCCCGGCATAGGTAAAGGGGACATAATGCATTGTTTTGTCCGGCAGAGAGCCGTTTGCCGTGCCGGGAATGCTCACGCCGGAGAGGTCAAAGTAATAGACGCCGCCGGGAGTGAGGGTAAACTGCTCTTGATACCCAACGGTGAGATCGATGTCTACAAAATCGCTTGCATAGTCGGTCTTTTTATCGTCGTTGCACTGCTCGCTGAAGACCTTTAAGGTATAGCTGCCCGGTGCAAGGCCGGACGGGATTTTGATCTCAACCGTTCCGTTTTCGGCAGTAGGCTGCGCTACTCTGCCATAATACTGTGCGCCGCTGTTATCCGCAAGGATGACAGAGATATATTCATTTATCCCTGCGGTCGCCCCGGTGTAATGCAGCGTAACGGTATCGCCGGGGTCGCCGCTGACGGTTGTTTCCGTTACGGCAAAATTGCGGTTGCTGTCCTTCAACGTCAGCTTCCATTCGTTTCCAGTGTATTTGGAAATCGGGGTCAAGCCTCCGTCAGGCTTTCCTCCCACAGCGGCGGATGTAAAGAGTACGGAGCTTGAATTTAAGTTAAAAGCGGGACGAACACACCACCAACTGCTGATAGCGTTCCCAGAGTAGACGACAGAACCATCACCATTCACGGTGGCGGCATCGTGATCAGAGTAACCAGGGGAGCGCAGCCACCAATAGCTTGACGCCCAACTCGGATGTTCGGGATCCACAATTCGCAGATCCTGATTTACCGCAAACGCTTCCGCTGTGGAAAGTGGCCAGAATACAGCGTTATCCACCTGCTCTCCTGCTACACAGTCGGTATTTTCTCCGTTGTAGCTTCCGCTTGTAAGCGTCCGTTTCTTTACGGCAGTATTTTCTTCTGTCGTCAGCTTTTCTGCAAGCGCGTCTATTGCGGTTTTCAAATAACTCGATGCATATCTGTTGTTTGTTCCGAAATCGGCAAATTGCAACACTGAGCTCATATTGCCCGCCGCAAGCAGGGTCATATCCCCCTGTGCGCTTGCAACGCCGTTTCCGTTATAGCCGATCACACGCCATGCAGCAGGATTATTTTCATGGTCTTGCCCGAAATACACGGTCGGTGCGCTCGCTGTGTTTACATTTTTACTTAGTGCGTCTGTGCCAAGCTGGATCGCCTTTCCTGTATCTGCCGCAAAGGCCGCTGTCGGCAGCAGCGTCAGCAACATGCAGCACAGTAGCAGGATACTGAGTATTCGTTTTTTCATTGGCTTTTCTCCTCCTGTTCGTGTCGGGCGTGCTTGTTCGCCCCGTCTTTTCTCCGGTTTTCTCTGTTTCTGAGCCGGAAGCACAGCGCGGTGATCGTCGCCGCCGCGGCAAAGGAGACGACGGCCACCAGCACATAGCCGCCCGCGTCCTCCCGCAGCAGCATTGCGCCGAAGCTGCCCCATGCGGCGGTCTGCCCCGGAGCGATAAGTGCGTCTGCCGCCTGCATCAGCACCGCGAACAGCAGCATACACGCTGCGGAGAGGCTTATTGCCTCGTGCCGCTGCCTTCGGCGGGTGTTTTCCCGCACACGCTGCTTGACGAGTGCGACCCGTCTTTCGGTATCGTACATATCGTTTGAACCTCCTTTCTGGATTCTTTGAAATGCGGCTTAAAAACCCCTTCACTTATATAGGTACAAAAAATCGAAAAAACTCTCACCCAAAACGCAAAATTTTTCAAAAAAATTTGAGAGCTGCCAGAAAGCAGCTCTCAAGGAGTGAATATTCGGTTATTTCCTCCGCGATAAGCGGAAAACGGACAATCTTCCCGCCGCCACCAGCAGCACCGGCAGGGCGTAGGCGATGTACTGTGCCGCACCGCCGTAGGCGATCAGCAGATTATAGATGGCGTGGAGGGTGATGGCCGCACCTAGCAGTCCGCAGGTGCCCGCGACCTTCAGCCACGTCCGCCGCCACGCATAGGCAAGCCCGCCGCCCACGATCAGGCCGCAGAGGACGTGCATGGCTCCCGTGCCGAAGCCCCGGAAGAAGATGAAGGAGAAACGGTCTGCACCGTTCTGGATCAGATAGCACACATTTTCAAAGGTGGCGAAGGCGAGGGCAACCGTGATGGCGGCAGCCTTGATTTTATCCCCCTCCGGCTCAAACACCAGCAGATAGAACACCAGCGGCAGCAGCTTCATCATTTCCTCCACCACCGGTGCGATCTCCGCCGTGGCAGCAAGGGCATCCGCCTGACACACCGCCGCGAGGAAGGTGTTAATATAGGCCGAAAGCAGACACACCCCCATCCCGGCAATGCAGAACAGGAAGAAGCGGAGCTGCCGTCTGCCCATGCACAGGGCGGCCACCAGCAGGGGAGATACCATGCAGAGGAAGATGTTTTCAATATAGGTCATGCTTCCACCGCCCTTCTCGTGGCGGGCAACAGCCCCAGAATCGCAAACGTCAGCAGCAGATCGCACCAGAAGGTTGGGCTGGCCGGTGAGGTATCCGGCCAAAAGCAGCCCGCCGTCCACAGCAGGTATTCTGCGTACACAAAACACAGCATGCCGATGTGAAACCACCGCATATTCCGCATCGCACCCGTCTGGGTGTCTGCATAAGAAAGCCCCCGTATGGCACAGTAGGATAGCTCAATCATCATGCCGCACCAGATCAGGTTGGAGAGAATGTCCCCGTAGGTACAGTAGAACGCCAGCAGCGGCACGCCGAACGCAGGTGCAAGCCACGCCCTGCGGCAACGGAAGGTGCGTTCCTCCGGAGTGGAGAGCGTGGCCTGCAAAATGTGCAGGAAAATTACGCTGGCCACCCAGCCGAACTCCGACACATAAAAGACCCGCGGCGTGGTATCGAACAGCAGCAGGTACAGTGTCCAGTAGAGCACACCGAGGGCAAAGCAGCCATAGAAGCACAGCAGCAGAAAATACGCCTGCCTGCGGCTTTTCCGGTAGGAGATACCCGAAAGCAGCACGCCCACGAACGTGACCAGCAGTTGTAGCAGGTTCTCAATCAGCTCCATGTGCATCCTCGCTTTCCTTGTCCTGCCCGTCCTCACGGCTCATCTGCCGCAGCCGGAAGCACAGAACGGTCACGCACACGCCAAGAAGAAAGGCCAGCAGCCCGATAACAATGTATCCCAAAGCCGCACCGCCGCCGTACATACTGGCCGCCGTTTCAAAGCCCGCATAGTTGCCTGCCTGGATGCTTGCGGCAATGCCGGGCATGGCGAAAGACGCACCAATGAGCAGCACAAGGCACGCAGCCACAGCGGAAGCCATGGTGACCATATTGTGCCGCAGCCGTTTCTCCTGTTCAATTTTAGCGATGCGCCGCTTGGTCTCCGTGACCCGTTCCTCATGACTCCGCATTTGTGATCCCCTCCCGTTCCAGCAGCCTTCGCAGGCTTTCCTTTCCGCGATACACCATGTTGGTGATCTGCTTCACCGTTTTTCCCGTGACTTCCGCCGCCTGCGCGTAGCTCATATCCTCGAAATACGTCAGATATAGAACCTCACGGTAGTCCGGGTTCATTTCGCCCATGCAGAAGTGCAGGACGCGGTTTCGTTCCTCAGTCTGTATAACCTCCTCCGCCAGCAGCCGTCCCTCCGGCTCGTCGGTCAGTGCATCGAGGCTGAACAGGGGCTTCCGCCTGCTCTTATGGCGCAGTGCCATGTGCCGTGCCGCCTTATACAGATACGCCTTGAGGCCGCCGTCCCGGATGCGGGGCTTTTTCGTGAACAGATAGGCGAAAACGTCCAGCATCAGCTCTTCGGACTCGTGAACGTCGTGCAGATAGCCGTCGATATACAGGGTCAGGGGGTCACCGTATTTTTTCATCAGGGCCTCCAGCCCCGCATCGTCGCCGCTCAGATATTGGCGGTATAGGGTTTCATCGCAGGCCATCGCACTCACTTCCTTTTTGCAGATGCTTCCAATTCCAATGCGGAGGAGATCCGTCAGGTGCTTGTCCTGCCGGGATCGCGGTGCTGTTCCTGAAAGCACGGGTCGGACGGCTTTTCCGCATTTTCCGGGATCGCCCATGAACGCCCGAACCGGGACGCACCGGGGATCCGCCCCTCGGCGCAATACTGATTGACCCGCCGCTCCGATACGCCCCAACGGTAGGACGCCTCCCGAATGGAGATATAGCCCTTGATCCCGTTCATACCGCACCTCCGCATGGATAATACTCAACACAATACATTATGTACGAATATCCGAATAAAAGTAAGCCCACACGGACGACTTTGCACGAAGTTTTTTCGGGGTTGTCAAATTCATCTGCGATCAATAATCGGGAGACGGTGTTGCATATCCGTCCGGCAGTATCCGAAACAGAGGGTATATTTGCAGATTTTTCTCCATGATCAGGGCTGTGTCATATTTGAGTGAAGTCAATTCATGCAGTTTTGTTCAGCCTGTACATATCCTGCATTTGGTGGTCACTCTCGGCTGTTTTCGCGGCAGGAAGAAAAAGCAACGGTCGATTTGCTTTCAAGCCGCTTGGACGGTTCATTGCTTCGCCCCCGTTTCACATTTCTCTTTTTGGCGAGGCAGATAGGAGCATTTCCGTTCCCCCTTCGCCTTTCGTATGACAAGGTTCCATGCGGCTTTTAGATAGATATGTAAAATCGCATCTTGATACAATGCCTGCCGCATGGGAGTGTAGAAAAGTGGCTAAAATAAAGGCTTTCAGTAGATTTTGATGTTCTGCCGAAAGCCTTCTTTTTTATTATAGGACATGGAAAATATTACAGGCAAATCCGGAAGTTTATGACGAGAATGAAAAATTTTTTGAAATAATAGAGTATCATAATTAATTATGATACCGTGGGATGATTTTAGGTGCTAGTAATAGCACCTAAAAAAACTCCTAAAAAAGAAGAAAAAATTGACTAAGATATATATCGTGGTATATACTGACATTAAGAAAAAGAAAGGGGTGACGTATCATGATGACAGCAAAAGTTTTTGAAAATGGAAGAAGTCAGGCAGTAAGGCTTCCAAAAGAATGCAGATTTGCCACTGATGAGGTAGTTGTAAATAGAATTGGTGACATTGTGTTACTTATGCCAAATACAAACCGTTGGAGTTCTTTTCTCCAAGCGGTAGATCTGTTCTCTGATGATTTTATGGAGACAGGAAGAAATCAGGGAATGGAACAGGAAAGGGAAGAACTATGAGATATATGTTGGATACGAATATCTGTATCTATGCGATTAAGAAAAAGCCGGAGGAAGTGTTCAGGCGATTACAACAACATGATCCATCAGAAGTATGTATTTCAGCAGTCACCTATGCAGAATTAATGCATGGCGTGGAAAAAAGTAAAGCGGTGGAAAAGAATCGCCTTGCCCTCACGTTATTACTGGCCAACATTGAGATTCTGGATTTTGACAGTTTGGCTGCGGAAAGTT
>ENA-ORUG01002006-ORUG01002006.1-human-gut-metagenome-genome-assembly--contig:-NODE-2006-length-15729-cov-8.883374_pt1 | contig 15729 bp, 9 predicted proteins | sample MGYA00242079_ERZ509207 | MGnify/ENA primary metagenome ERZ509207 (study PRJEB26280, sample SAMEA2338780) | human gut metagenome | biome: human gut; feature: human-associated habitat; material: faeces...
GCCGTCGGTCTGCTTGTACAGCGCGTTCGCGTCGTCCACGGTCTTGTCGAGTTTGCTGTCGGTGACGGCCTTGGCCGCGGTCTTGAGGTCGGTGAGACGGTTCTTGAGCTCTTTGGTCGTTCTGCGCAGCGCCGCAGTGGTCCTGTCCACGTCGGATGTGACGGCGTCGGGCGCGCAGGAACCCTTGATGGTGGACGTCTTTGCGTCCAGGAGCCGATTCAACGCATCAAGCGTCTTGGGATCCGCGACTTGGCCGCGACTGGTGTCCTTCAATAGTCTGGAGGCTTTGGCCGTGGTCCTGTCCAGGTCGGACTGGATGGTCTTGCGTGTCGCTTCGGCCGAGTCGCATGCGCTGATTGCGGTCTCATGCGCCTCTTGCCGCATGGCGGCGGCACGGCGGTTTTTGATTTGCAGTCCCATCCAGGACACGGCGATGAGGCTCGCGGTCATGACGATCGCGACGAGCGCTTTCCCGACCGGGAAGACGCGGCGCACCTTCAGATCGTCGGGGTCGGCCGAGTAGGTGACGGCCGCCCCCGACGATTCTGCTTCCGGTATTGGAGGGATGTCCGCCGTATCCGATTCCAAGTCGGCGATTCGTTCGAGTGCGGCAAAATCGTCGTCGGCGTCCTTCAGGGCCTTCTCCGCGGAATCGTCGGGAGGAGACTGCTCCGCCGGCGCAGACACGGGTTCCTGCCCCGGCTCGTCTTCCGGCGGCAGCGGCGCGGATGGTATGGCGACGCGACGGCGGCCGCGCATGGACGCGGGCGGCAGCGGCGCGGCACCGGCCGTGTCAAAGCCTTGCTCCTGCGCGGTATGCCACCATTCGGCGAGCTCCGGCCACGCGTGTGGATGTTCGGCGATTAGGCGCATCCATGGACGCCAACCGGGCTCGTTGGCCATGGCGTACAGCTGGTCGACCGTAAGCTTGGGGCTGAGAATCGGCTCACCCGTCTTCCTGTCGATCCTGGTCATTCCTCTCCGCCCTCGTCTTTGATGAGGACTGGCTGATCCTGTTCGTTTGCCTTCATCACTTTTGTTCCTCCGGTTTGCCTTCATGCACCCGGTATCCGCCTTCCAATGGGCCCTTGACCGCCGCGCATCGCCAGCCGTCGTCAGTGAGCGTGTAGTCAAGCACCCAGGATGCCTCCAGCCCGGTGGATACGGCGCATGTCGCCACCCGCCGCCCCGTGGACACGGGGAAGCCGGTGAACTCGGTCTCGGGCAATGGCTGCGGGGCTATGGATGATGCCGGTATGTCGAGGCCGGCGGCATCCGGCGTGAAGTATTCGCCTTCGAGTTGGCCTCGTTCGCCGCCCATGTAGACGCCGAGCGCTTTCGGCGCGAGGTCGGCGCACGGATCATCCTCCGTCGGCGTCGCCGGCTCGGTCTCTTCGTCTCCAGCCGTTTTTTGTCCGGGTTCGGTTTTCGTTCGCGGCCGGGCGACGGTGATTTGCGTGTCCTCCGCGGTTCCGTTGCCGGCGCATATCACCGCGACGTTTCCTCCCAGGATGAGGAGCGCGACCGCAAATCCCGTCGCGGCGATGATCCTGTTCCTCTTTGGTTCCATGCTTGGTTTTCCTTTCAGTGGATGTAGCGGACGCCACTTCCGGCTGCGGCCAGTTGGGAGGCGCTGATTTCGCGTGTGGATACGACGCCGAGGCCAAGCACGTTGGACTCGCTGATCAGGATCGACCCGTCCCCGCGGACCTCCTCGACCATGGCGACATGCCCGTAGCCGGCGGACGCGCCCAATACTCCCGGTTGGAACACGATGACGCTGCCGGCGGATGGGGAGCCGTCCACCGTGTAGCCGGCCGACGCCGCGGAACCTGCCCATGTGGCGGCGTTGCCCCACCCTGGTATCGGTTTTCCTATGTCGGCTCTTCTGGTCGCGGCCCACCAGGTGCACTGCCCCCATGGGTATCTCGTGTCCGGCGTGATGCCGGCCGTGGACACGATGCCGCCGGAGACCGTCAGTTTCGGTTCGAGGGAGCCGACCGTACCACCCTCGGCGGTCCCCGTTGCGGTGTATTTGGTCGCTGCAAGTTCCTTGATCCGCCGCACATAGTTGATGGTTTCCTCGAAGGGCGGCACCATGCCGTATCTGAGCACGCTGCCCAGGCCAGCGTTGTACGCCGCGAGGGTCAGCTCCAACGTGTCGCCGGTCAGTTTCCCGGACTTCTTGGCCGTCTCGACCTGCGAGGCGAGGCCGCACATGTAGTTGCCCTGGCTCCAGATCGCGTCGTGCGGGTTCCAGATGTCGGCCTTGCCGTCTCCGTCGCCGTCCTTGCCCGCGGACGCCCAGGTGGACGGCATGAACTGCGCAATGCCCTGCGCTCCGGCGGAGCTGCCGGCCTTCGGATTCCAACCGGACTCCTGGTCGATCTGGGCGGCGATGACGCCCGGCGTGACGACCTGGCAGATGGATCCGGCGCGGATCACATCGGCCTCGTATTCCGCGGGCACGCCCGAGACCGTGGATTCGCTGGCGCTGGATCCCAGGAACGCGCCCATGGCGGCCAGAAGCACGCCGAGCACCGCGAGCATGGCCGCGATGACGGGCATGATGGGAAGGCTGATGGAGGCGGCCCCCGCTATGGCTCGGGATACGCTCGTGCGCGCGAAGTTCGCGGCGGCGCGGGCGGCACGCATGGCGGCCTGTCCGGTGGCTTTCACGCTGCGTACCGCCTTGACGGGCGCGCGGCGACGCCGCCAGATGAATTTGGCCGACGAGTTGACGCCCCTCACGCCTGTGCGTGCCGCTTTGAAGGACAGGTCGCGCGTGGCGCTTCCCAGCTTCGACGCGAAGTCGTCGTCGGCAGCGGTGAGCCTCGCGCCGGTCTTGTCCATCCAGCCCATGCCGGTGGATCCCATCCGTTTGACGCCCCGGCCTGCTTTTCCAAGACCTGCGCCTATGCGTTTGCCGATCCGCCGGCTCGCCTTGCCTTTCGCGGTGAACTTGCCGATCTTCTCACTGGGCTTCGCCTCGGACAGCACCTTGGGTTTACCGACCGCCTTGCGCATCCCATTGCCCGACCGCAGGGCGCGTTTGCCGCGGTTCATGACGCGGCGCGCCCTGCCGGCCGTCCAGCCCACGCCGTGCATGGTGGAGGACATGCCGTATATGCCGGCGCGGCCCGCCATCTCGGCGGCGGTGTGGCCCATGGAATCGGCGATGTCGGTCCGGTCCGCACCGAACTGCGCGGCGCTGGACACCACGCCAGTGGCCGCGCGTCCGATGCGGGCGCGCGTGCCTCCGGCGTGGTGGGCTTGGGTTCCGCTCATGCGTTTACTTTCCTTCCTGGAAGGTCGTGGAATACAGACGGTAGAGGTCGCCGCCCGCGGGGATGCGACCGTCGAACGGCACGTAAGCGCTGCCGATCTTCATGAGTCCCTGGCCGGGCAGCACGCCGGTGAAGTACTGACGCTGCTCCTCACTCAGGGTCAGCAGCTCGCACAGGGCGTCCGCGTCGGTGCTGTTCTGGCTCAGGAGCATGAGGAAATCGCTGTTGGACAGCATCTCGCGCGCGTCCTGGAGGTCGAGGATCTCCTCGACGTTCTGCGTGATGCCGGTGACGCCGAGCCCGTATTTGCGGGCGCGCTTGTAGATGTCCTTGAACTGGGCGGCGGCGTACTGGTTGGAGAAGAAGCGGTGGAACTCGTCGACGTACAGCCAGGTGCGCCGCCCGTTGGCCTTGTTGCGGATGACGCGGTTCCACACCTGGTCGATGACGACCATCATGCCGAACGTGCGCAGCTCGCCGGACAGGCCGGACACGTCGAACACGGTGAACCGGTTGGACAGGTCCACGTTGGTCTGCCCGTTGAAGCCGCTCATGGAGCCGGTGATGTACGGGTTGAGCGCGTCGGCGAGGTACCGGCTCACCTGGTCGCCGCCCGCCTGCAATTCGTCGTGCAGGTCCTGCAATGTGGGCTGGACCACTCCCCCGCCCTGGTTGCGGTAGCGCGTGTACAGGTTGCTGACGCACTGGTCGACGAGTCCCTTCTGGAGCGGGTCGAGGCCGTCGATGCCGCCTATGAGCGCGCCGATCATGGAGACCACGTTGTTGGTCTTGTCCTTGACAGGGTCGGAAGCCGAGTCGTCCTCCAGGACGATGTCCATCGGGTTGACGCGCGTGCCGGTGCCGGCGCTGATCTGGATGATCTGTCCGCCGAACGCGGCCGCGAGGGCGAGGTATTCGCGTTCCGGGTCGATGACGATCACCTCGTCGTCACGGTTGAGGAACATGCCGGCGATCTCCTGTTTGACGGTGAAGGATTTGCCGCCGCCGGACGTGCCGAGCACGAATCCGTTGGAGTTCATGTGGCTGCGCCGGTCCGCGAGGATCGGGTTGCCGCTCCTCGCGTTGCTTCCGTAGAACAGTCCGTGCGGCTCGAACACCTCCTGCGTGGTGAACGGGATGAGGATGGCCGCGCTGTTCGTGGTCAGGGTGCGTTTCATGGGCAGAGGGTTGTTGCCCAGCGGCAGTTCGGCGGTCAGTCCTTCCATCTGCATGAACTTGAGGCTCTCGGCCGTGCAGGACTGCGCGTTGACCTTGGCCTTCACGTTCCTGCACGCGACTTCCAGCTCCTCCTGGCTTGCCGCGGACACTCCGATCACGATGATCGAGTCCACGAGCCTCTGGTTGGTGGAGCGCAGCTCGTCGCGCAGTTGGCCGAGCTGTTCCTGCTGGTCGGCGAGGTCATCGGGAAGGTCGTCGGGGTCGAGGCCCTGTTTGCGGTTCTTGCGCCGCTGGTCCATGACCTGCATCTTGACCTCGGCGTTCTTGCGGCGCACGAGCGTCATGCTTTCGCCGCGGTCCATGGGGCGAGGTGGATGCTCACGTCGACGCGGGCGCGCAGTCCGGTCAGGTCGTTGACCAGCTGGTCGGACAGTTCCGGCGGCAGGCTGGACACCCACATGGTGCGATGCAGGTATTTCGAGTCCAGGGATTCGATGTCCAGCTGGATGGGGTTGCGCGCGTCGATGCTCCACGGGCACACGAGGTCCTTGGTGTCGGGCTTGCCGGGCTGATGCTCGAACCGGCGTTCGTCGAACCGGAACTCCTCGCCGGGCCGGAGCACCTCGGCCATGAGGCGCAGCCGGTGCTCGCGGTCGAGCCGGGTGGCCTTGCATGCGTCGATGGAGCGCATCTGGCTGACGAGGTTGTTGCACAGGGCGTTCAGGGTCGCGACGGCGGCCTGCTCGTCGCTTTCGCGGACGGTGACGGTCAGGGTCTTGACGGTGCTGGTGTTGCGGCTGACGGATTCGAGTTTGCCTTGGGCGAGACGGTTGTAGTCGAGCCGGTAGTGGTCGAGGCTGTCACCGGTCTCGTCCATCATCACGTCGGCGAGGATCTCTCGCACGCCGCGTGAGCGCGTGTAGGAGGCGATCTGCACGCTTTGCCCGGCCTCGAAGCTGTTGATGAGCTTGGCCCACCGGTCGATGATCTCCATCTGATGGGATTCCGGGCTCAGCTGGTAGTTGATGTCCTGGAAGAGGATGGTGGCGCTCCACCGTCCGTCGCCCAGGCTGGCGATCCCGTTGCGCAGCATCGCGTCGTAGCCGATGAGCTGCTTGACGCCCTTCGGCAGACGCGTCGCCTTCTTTCTCCGCGCCTTCGCCCTGGCTTCGGCACCGCCTTCAGCCGGCGCGGCCTGGGGTTTCTTCTTTCCGAACATTCCTCACCTTTCCTTGATCGTCGGTTTCGCGCCGGTGCGGTATGGTCTGCCCGGACCGTCGAGCAGGTAGACCTCGCGCTGCGTGTAGTGGCGCAGGATGTATTTCAGGTATTTCTCGGGCATGAGGCCCTTTGGCCTCACCCATCCCCATATGGCCACGGGCAGGCCGGGCGGGAAGATCAGGTACATGGCGAGGTTGGGGTCCATGCCCAGGCCGAACCACAGGCCGATGTACCCTCCCCCGCACACGACGGCGAGGATGACGGCGGCGAGGCACTGCCGCCAGCTCATCCCCATGAACACCTTCGACTCGATGGTGGTCAGTTCCCTGTAGACGGGCATCTGCAACGCCATGATGATTGCTTCCTTTCGTGGATTGCGTTGTGTTTCATTCGCCGCCGAAGAGCTTCTTGGCGACGGAGTTGGCCGCCATGACGATGCCGATGAGCATGACGCTCGCCAAGAGCAGGCCGATGAAGTTGTCCATCACCCAGCCGGAGAGGCTGTCGCCATCCTTGAACTTGCTCGGGTTGAGCGTGCCGCCCACGAGCGTGCGGTACATGAGGATCGCCAGATACAGGGTCGCGCACTGGAACACCAGAGACGCGTACTGCTTGAAGTAGTTGATGCCCCACTGGCGGGTCTCCTCCTGGGCGATGAAAGCGATCGGCAGCGGGTTGAACGCGGTGAGCATGTATATCTGCACGAAACGCAGGAGGATGACGACGGTGACGACGATGGTCGCGCCCTTGGAGACGAGGAACGGGATGAGCAGCAGGATCAGGCACGGTATCTGGCCCATCCAGCCGGCGGAGTCTATGGCGTCGCGCATGCTGTCGCCAAGGCCGAGGCCCGACGACGCGCCGGTGGTGAGCGCCGCCGAATGGATGCCGCCGAGCACGCCGTCGCCGACCTCGTCGATGGCCTGGAGCATGAGCTCGCTGTGCTGGGCCGCGGTGAACACGAGCGTGAGCTTGAACATCGCCATGGCGACGAGCTTGACGCCCAGCTCTCGGTCGCCGTCCGCCCGGGTGCTGACCCTGGCGAGTTCCAGGACGCACATGATCTCCAGTATCGTGCTGGCTATGGGTTTGACCGCCGAGCGGGCGACGGTCAGGCTCAGCTGGTACATGCCCGCGTTGTATTCGGCGGGGGTCTTCAGCAGGTCGGCCACAAGGTCGTCGCCGACGCCGGACCCTATCGAGTTGAGGATGCCGACGATGAAATCGACCATGCGCGGCCTCCCGTCTACAGGGCGATGTTGGAGAACAGGGCCGCGGCCGCGATGATCAGACCGCCGCCGACGACCTGCCAGACGCCCGACTGGGTGGCGGGGCCGTTCTGGTCCTTCAGTCCTCCGGCCAGGGTGATCACGCCCCACACGGCCCACAGGCCACCGCCGATGATGGCGAACTGGCTGAAAAGCTGCAACGCGCTGGTGACGACGCTGCCGCTGTCTGCCGCGATGGTGGTTCCGTACATGATGGTTTCCTTTCGACTTGTTTTGGATGACATGACCACGGTATGGCCGTCGAGAAGGCTCCGGTTTGGACGTTCCCGACGAACCCGAAGAGGCTCGGACGATGGTATGGAAAAGGCCTCGCCGACCGTTCGCCGGTGGGGTCGTCGGTGAGCTTGAGGTCCCTGGCCCGGAACCACGCGCCTTCACCCGTGCTGGAATCGACCTTGCTGGTGTTGGTGATCTTGAACGCGATCTCCAGCGAGTCGCCGTCCATCTTGAGCGCCTGCTTGACGTCGTCGCGGTCGCCGAGCCTCTCGCCGGATTTCACGTCGTACTTCTCCAGGTGCAGGCCCGGGGTCATGTCCGGCGTGCGGGTCCACACGACGTTGGATTCGAGGCCCTTGTCGTTGAAGTGCTCGGTGAACCGGTTCTCGACGCGGCCGGCGGTCTTGATGCGCTTGCACTGGATATACGCGGTCCAGTCGTTCTCGTGCTCCACGTCGGCGGACACGAGCGCGCGGTACGCGTCCGTGGCGGTGATGACGGCGGTGCCATCCTTGTAGTCGAGGGTGAACAGGTCACCGCCGAACTTCTCGGAATCGAAGCCGCTGCCGGCGAGCTTGTCGCCCTTGGCCGTGATCACGGCGCCATCCTTGTGCAGGTCGCGCGCCGCGTACACGGCCCACACGGCCCACAGGCCGCCTCCGATGATCGCGAACTGGCTGAAGAGGTCGAGCGCGCTGGTCACCACGTTGGATCCCGCCGCGAGGATGATGCTGTCATGTCCGTTCATTCGTCCCTGCCTTCTTTCCTTGGCTTGGCTTGTTTGACAGGTCAAAGGTAAGGCGCGCGCGACGGGGCCGGGTCGGACACCTTCGCGGGGGGACGCCGCATCTTCCGTTGGATATGGAGCAGTTGGAACACTTTTATCTCAATTGAATCGGAATGTCCCGCGAGCTTCAGCATGTTGCGGAATGTCAATAGACTATACTTGGCAAACGTGGAACAGGATTCAGATATTAAAGATGAAATTGTCCAGCTTGTTAAATTTGGACTTGGTGGGCAGTTGAATGACTTTCGTATGTACGTGTCTAGATTGATACGCAAATACAGGGTCGGTGATGCGTCGTTCTCAAAGGCGTTGGAATCGTTACTTCAGTCCAGCGATGTGCCCGATATGACACCGATAAGGGAATTAGGCCATGCGTCACGTCGGACTGGGGAGGCGCCGATCCTTCCCGTGGGCCAACGCTCCGATGTGGAGAAGCCATTCCTGCCTGAGCGGATTGTCAAACAGGTAGAGGGACTGCTCGAGGAGCGCGAGAACGCGTCGGTCCTCGCCCTTAACGGTCTTTCCCCGACCTCGACGGCGATTTTTACCGGTCCTCCCGGAGTGGGGAAAACCATGACCGCACGGTGGATAGCCTCCCAGCTCGGAATGCCTATGTACCGGCTTGATCTGGCCGAGACGATCGGCAGGCATCTCGGGGAGTCGGGCAACAACATCAAAGCAGCATTTTCGAAGGTTCGTGTCACTCCGGGAATTCTCTTCCTCGATGAGATCGACGCCATCGCGAAGACCAGGTCGGACGACTCGGACATTGGCGAGATGAAGCGCGTAGTGACTGTTCTCCTGCAGGAACTTGATGACAGGAACCCGGCGAGCCTCATACTCGCGGCAACGAACAACATGTCACTCATCGATCCCGCCGTATGGCGTCGGTTCGAGTTACGAATAGATTTCCCTATGCCGGACGAGAAGCAGATCATGAATGCGCTTGAAAGCGATTTCAGCGCATCGGACAGTCTTGGAGGGGTTTCGGCCCCGTGGATTGAAGCCCTGGGCATCGTGATGAAGGGGGCGCCTTTCAGCGAGGTGAGATCCGTCGCGATGCGCATAAGGAAACGGTGTGTGCTGAGGCGGTGTCCGGCGGAGGATGCCATAACCGAATACATAAGGGAGAACACGGAAGGGCTGACCCACGCGCAGAGGATTAGCCTTGCGGTCGCGCTCGTGGAGACCGGCGCGGTGACGCAACGGCTCGCCTCCGAGATGACCGGGGTGTCGCGCCAGACTATACGACGCAGAACTGAGAAAACGAATTCGAAAGGATGATTCATGGGACGGCATTATCTGATAGGACACGGCGAACGGCTGTCTGAACCGATTGTTCTTCCCCGCGGCGGGGCGACGCCGAAAGATATCTACACATACGAGGAATCGCGTGCGCGGTTGCAGCCGGAACTGCACAGTGCGATTGCAAATCTGCCGGACGATCCGGCCCTCGCGCCGAATGATGTGCACGTCTTGCAGATGGTGTTGCATCCGAAGTATCTGGCAAAGTCTTATCATCCATCCGGGCTGCTCAGGGCGGCCGGCCTGTCCTTGGTGGGCAGCAAGCCGGTACGAATCACAACGGCCGACGATCCAGACAAAGGTGCACGTCTGTCTAGGACGTTGCTGGTGGCGGGACACAGGCAATCGCTGGAGCATTTCGATTCCCTGCTGCAGGACCCCGACGTTCGATGTGAAGAGTACGCAGGTATCAAGGACATCGTCAGAATCGAGCGTATCGACAACTACGCATTCGATGACAAGTATCATCCCGCGCCTTCCAATGACGCATGGTACGAACTGGTTCTCCATGAGCTGGACGAGGATTTGGCGCCAGATAATACCCAGAAGTTCTTGGAGCTCGCGGAAAGGCTCGGAGTAAACGTCGAAGAGCGAATGAACTTCAAGGCCAATAATCTGTTGTATCTTCCGATTCGGGGACCGGAAGAAGCCGTCAAACGGCTTGCTGAATACTTCAGCGTCCGCGCTCTGCGCCCAATGCCGAGGTTGGGGCTGAGCCCAATCAGCTCCGCGAGGAGCATTCGGGAACCCGTTACGCTTCCGAACCTCCGAGTACGGCGTCTCAGCTGGGGGTTGCGGTGCTTGACGGAGGGCTGCCGCCGGATAACCCGATATCGTCATGGGTGGACTATATCAAGGCGAATCCCGATGCCGATGATGACGAGCGGTTTTTGGAACACGGGTTGGGGGTATGCTCGGCGCTACTGTTCGGCAGCCTTAAGTCCGGCCAGCAGCCGCTGCGCACGCGGATAACGGCGGTGAGGGTGCTTGATTCAGAAACGAGGTCCGATGATCCGATCGCGATGTATAAAGTGCTCAATAACATCGAGAATGTGTTGGAATCGTACCCCTTCCACTACGTCAATCTCAGCCTCGGTCCAGATTTGCCGATTGAGGATGACGATGTGAGCGCATGGACGTCGGTTCTTGACCAGATTCTTTCTTCCAAGGACATGCTGCTCAGCGTGGCGGTCGGTAACAACGGTGAAGGGGATGCCGAAAGCGGGAACAACCGCATCGAATCACCGGGTGACGCAGTCAACGCCCTCGGAGTCGGGGCGTGTGATTCTGAGGATGTGTATTGGATGAGAGCCCCGTATTCTGCTGTCGGCCCGGGGCGAAGTCCCGGGATCGTCAAGCCCGATTTGGTGGCGTTCGGCGGAACGGAGGGCAATGAATTCATGGTGCTTGGCCCTGGAACGTCACCTGCAGCGGTACCGGTTATGGGAACGAGTTTTGCCGCGCCCAACGCGCTACGGCAGGCTGTGCGTATACGCGAGATCTGCGGCCCGGAAATAACTCCGCTGGTGGCGAAAACGCTGCTGATTCATGCAGCGGAACGCAGAAAGGAAGACAATATGAGCGAAATCGGATGGGGGAAGGTTCCATCCGACGCCACCGAAATCGTCACGACTGAGGACGGGCGTGCTCTTGTCATCTACAAGGGCAGCATCAGGCCGGGGAAGATAGTGCGGGCGACCATACCCGTGCCGCCACGGCTTGATCATGGTGACGTAAAGATTAGAGCGACGTTTTCTTTTACCTGCCGGGTGGATCCCCAATCCCCGGATTCATATACGCGTTCTACGCTTGAGGTCACGTTCAGGCCTGACGCGAACCGAATTGATGAGGGAAAGAAAACGGCAAGGACCGATTCCTTCTTCAGCCGCAACCGCATGGGAACGTCCAGTCTATATCCCGTAGAGGCCGAGAGAAGATCGGATCAGGGGAAGTGGGAGACGGTACTGCACTCCGAGAGGCAATTCAAGGCAGCGAGACTCGCCAAGCCGGTGTTTGACATCCACTATAACGCCCGTGAAGAGGGTGGCGCATCGCTCAGCGTAACGGACAAGTTGGAATACGCGCTTGCGATTACGATTTCCGCCCCAAAGATCGGGAATCTCCATCAGCTGATACTGGACGCATATCCCCAGCTGATTTCTCTTGATCCTCTCCTTGGCGTGTGACGCGCGTTTCGTCGGGGTTCGCCGGTGTCCGGTGTCCGACGGTTCGGTGCGCAAGGGAAAGGGGTGGCAGGCCGGATCCGACCTCATTGGGATCCGGTCTGCCACCCCGTTCTGGTTTCCATGGTGCGCGGGAAGGGGTTCCCGCGGCGTGCCCCCGCCGGGAGTCGAACCCGGCGCCGTCACAAAGGAGAAAACAAAGACGGTACCGGTGGGGGCCTTGGGCGCGTCCGGGAAGGGAAAGGATCCGGGCGCGCCCGTGGGCCTGTACGGCGGATCATGGGGAACGGTCCGCCGCACGGGCCCGGGGTCAGGTTCGTCGGATCACTCCTCCGAGCCCTCGGTGTCGGCCGGGGCCTTCGCCTCGCGTCGGCGGGACGCGATCAGCAGGGCCGCGCCTCCGCTGAGCACGACGACCGCGGCCAGCGCGATCAGCGCGATGCCCACGCCGGTCTGGGCGAGGCTCTTGCGGTAGCCGTTCCAGTCGTCGGTGGCGGACTCCACCTTGGTGTCCGCGCAGTAGTCCTTGCCGTCGATGGTCACGACGTCATCGGACTTGCTCTCGGTCTCGGCCTCGGGCTTGGAGCCGTACTCGTCGTCCGAGGTGCCGTCACCGAACGGGGCCGACGTGTCGACCGGACATTCGGTCAACGGGGTGCCGGTGACCTTGGCTCGGTCGGTGTGGGTCTTGGTGACGCCCTTGAGCGTGCCGGTGACCTCGACGCTTTCGCCGGGCTTGAGCACCTTGGTGTCCCAGTCGGCCGGGTACTTGAGGTCCACGACCTCGCCGTCGCCGACGATGGTGGAGTCCTCGAGCTTGATGTCCTTGGTGCGGAACACCGCGCCCTGCTTCGTGTCGGGGTCGGTCTTGCTCGTGTTCGTGATGGTGAACACGATCTCCGTGTCGCCGGAGACGGTCAAAGCGTCCTTCGAATTGTCGCGGTCGCCGTTCGGCCAGCCGGACTTGCGGTCCCACTTCTGGACGTCGATGCTCGGGGTCATGTCCGGGGTGCGGGTCCACACGACGTTGGATTCGAGAGTCTTGTCGTTGTAGTGCTCCGTGAACTGATTCTCGTGGCGGTCGGTCACGGCGAGGCGCTTGCACTGGATGTAGGCGCGCCAGCCGGCCTCATGGGAGTCGTCGGACACGAGGGCCCTGTAGCGGTCGGTCGCTTCGATGGTGACGACGTTGCGGCCGTCGACGGTGGCCGCGGAGAGGGTGAAGAGGTCGCCGCCGAGCTTCGAGCTGTCGAAACCGGAGCCGGCGATCCTGTCGCCCTTGGACGCGAGGACCTCGCCGCCTGAAAGCAGGTCGCGGGTCGCGTACACGGCCCACTGGCCGGTGTATTCGTCGAAGGCCGGGTCGAGGGAGTCGACGATGTCCCACTTGTCGACCTGCGGGTAGGCGCGGTTGGCCGGCAGGATGGAGCTGTCGAGCTGGTAGAGGAAGCTGCGGCCCTTGTAGATGCTCTTGCCGTTGGCGGATGCGCCGCCGACCTTCACGGTGACGTCCTTGGCCGGGTTGATGGGCTTCAGGGGGTTCGTGACCTCGTTGGTGTCCTTGCGGATCTTGTTGAGCACCTGCGTGGCCTTGTTCTTCACGGTGTAGCCGTCGGTGACCTTGATGACGGTCATCGGCATGGTCACGGTGTACGTGTGGCCGAGAAGCGTCTGGTCGATGGCGGGCTGAGTGAGCGGGTCATGCTCGTCGGACTCGCTGTAGGCCTTGAGGTCTTCCGGCTGCGGGTCGCCCTTGACGGTCTCGCCCGTCGCGGGGATCTCGGTGTCGACCAGCTTGGCGTAGGCGTAGAGCACGCCGTCCTTGTCCTGGATGTTGAACTTGGAAGTGACGTCCTTGCCGGTCTCGTCGGTGATCTCCACGTTGGTGGCGTCGAGTTTCAGGTACTCGTCGTCGTAGTCGTCGGTCATGCCGAGCCTCCAGACCTTGTAGGCCTGGTTGTCCTGCCTGGCGTCGATGTCGACGCGGTAGCAGATCTCGTCTCCCAGCAGGGCGGTCTTGCCGTCGATGCTGATCGTCGGGTCCTTCTGCGTGTCCTTCTTGACGGGGTCGAGCTTCGGCGGGATGTTGAACACCTCGTTGCTCGGGGTGATCGAGTTGTTGAGGGTCAGCACCCACTTGTTGCCGACCTTGTGGTCGGTGGGGGCGTCGTCGGCGACGGTTCCCTCGAAGCGGACCTGGAGGCGGGGGCTGGTGCCGGCGCGCCACTGGCTGATCGTCTCCTGGTCGGTGACGGTCAGGGTGAACATGTGCTTGGAATCATCCCACGTGGTCGTGTACTTCTTCTTGGACACCGGCTTGCCGGTGTTCAGGTCCATCATCTCCAGGGTCTGCTTGTCCGGTTTCAGATAGGCGTCGTAGGAGTCGGTGAAGCTCACGGACTTGACCTCGTAGGCGAGGTCGGCCGGCAGTTGCGGCTGGGTGTTGAGCTGGTATTCGACCTTCTGGCCGAGCTGGACGACTTTGCCGTCCACGCTCTCCTGGTCGCCGCCCTGGCTCGCCTCGGACACGACGTCCTTCTTGACCGGTGGGATGTAGCCGCAGATCTGCGGTTCGTTGGTCGGTTCGGTGTGGTTGTTCACGGTCTCGGAGCCGCTGTTGGTCAGGTTCTTGCCGGTCGGTGCGGCGCAGAAGGTGAGCTCGTCGCCCGCGGCCTTGCCGTAGTCCTTGCGGACCTGTTCCGCGCCCTTGCCGTCGGCGAAGTTGATCTTGCCGGGGATCAGGAGCGTGACCTGCTTCGGGTTCTTCAGTCCCTTGAGCCCTTTGAGGTAGGAGGTCTTGGCGGCGGCGGTGGCCTTGGTGCCTTGGACTGTGATGTCGAACTGGTCGGTCACGTCCTTGCCAGTGTTGACGATGTCGCTCACGCTGCTTTCGCGGTCGGTGCCCGCTTCGGCCTCGTAGACGCGGATGTTCTTCGTGTCGGCGTCGAAGATGTAGTCGGCGGCAGTCCAGTCGTCCGTGAGGACGAGCTTCTTGGGCGCTTGGATCAGATTCTTGCCGATGGTGCCGTTGACGACGCTGCCGAGACGGCTACCGTCGAGGTAGGTGTGCGAGTCGCCGCCGGTCTTGTTGGTCTCCTGCGGGTCGATGACGGCCTGCCATCTGCCGTTCTGCTCGAAGATCCAGGACTTGTCCGGGTTCGGCTGCCAGGTGTCGAACTCCTTGCTGCCGGCGTCGGCCTCGGGCTCCTGGTTCCACTTGCCGGTCGCGTGGTCCTTGACCTTCCTGAAGTCCTTCGGCTTGCTGACGGTGACGTCAAAGCTGAACTCGATCTCGTGGTCCAATGGCATCTCGCCCTTGTCGGCCGTGCGCACGGCGGTCACGGTGTTCGCGGCCTTGTCCCATCCGATCTGGAACTCGCCGCTCACGTCGCGGTCGTTGTCGCTCTTGTCGACGAGACGGTAGTTGTCGACGGTGCAGTCGACGCCGTCGGCGGTGATCTCGTCCTTGAACGCCATCTCGTAGCCGCCCTTGCCGGTGCCGTAGGTGATGACGGTGCGGTTGGTCATGCCGTCCGCGCTCACGCCCTCGTCGATGGTCTTGACCGGCGGGGATGGCGGTTCGGCGCTCACGCTCCAGGTCTCGGCCGGATCCTTGTCGGCCGTGTCGACGGCCGCGTTCATCCTGCCCTGCTTGGCGATCTGGATGTCGATCCAGTATTGTCCTTCCTGCCAGTGGTTCATGCCGAAGTCGGCGGGCGTGGCGAGGTTGTCGAGCCGGGTGTCGCCGTTGTTGGCGAAGGTGATCGGCTTGCTGACCGTCTTGGCGGCGACGTAGCCGTTCTTCTGGCCCTCGTAGTGGATGATGGCGGTGCCGTTCAGGCTTTCCTTGATGCTGCTGCCGTTGTTGCTCGCGTGCAGGATGTCGCTGATCGGGTCGGTGGAGCCGACCTTCAGATCGGTCCTCTGCCCGTGCGTGGTGGAGACGCTCAGCGTATAGTTCGGCGGGGCGGGCTGGTACTTGTCAAGCGCGATGATGACGATGCTGGCCGTGCTGGACACGTACCGTTCCATGAGCTTGTCCACGCTCGTGGACGGATCATCATCAAACGCGGTAGAGGTCTTATAGTGACGAGTCCCAGCATAGTTGTAATCGCCTGGTGCGATGTACTTGTTCCAGTTGTCCTTCCACACGCTCTGGTCGTAGATGCCGGACCCGTTCCATACGCTGGTGGTCGTGCCGTTGCCCGAGACCGCGCCGACCGCGACGACACGGCAGTCGCCGTCGCCCTCGCCCGGATGGC
>ENA-ORUG01002008-ORUG01002008.1-human-gut-metagenome-genome-assembly--contig:-NODE-2008-length-15724-cov-2.736741_pt1 | contig 15724 bp, 22 predicted proteins | sample MGYA00242079_ERZ509207 | MGnify/ENA primary metagenome ERZ509207 (study PRJEB26280, sample SAMEA2338780) | human gut metagenome | biome: human gut; feature: human-associated habitat; material: faeces...
GCGGCACCTATCAATTCTCCAGCGCTTTTGAATAATCCTTTCCAGTCGTATCCGACCAAAAAGTCTTTGATTCCTCCGGCAATATCTTTAACAAGCTTTCCCCAGTCCGTTTCTTCTATGAATCCGGCCAAAAGATCAAAGATGGCCTTCGGAACTTCCACCAGCAACGTGAGTGTCTTTGTAATGATTCCGCGCCAGTCGATATTATTCAAAAATGTGGCAATCTTAACGCCTATCTGTTTCCAATCTGTTGTGGCTACTGCCTGCAAAGCAAGATCCAGAAGTCCTTTAATACCTTCCGATAATGCTTTTCCAGCTTTCGCCCACTCGATTGTCTTTACAGCACCATTGATCAGATCTCCAATGGCTTTGCCGAATTTCTTCCAGTCGAATGTTGTTACAAACGTATAGGCAAAATCTATCGCCGTATTCAGACCGTTTCCGATCGTACTTCCGACAAGAGTCCAGTCTACCGCTGCTATGAAGCCATTCAGGAATGTGGCAATTACTTTTGCAATTTTACTTGAGGTTTTTCGAATCTTATCCCACGGAATACTTTCCAGTGCCTGATTGAGCTTTTCGCCTACTATCCTTCCAATTTCTGTAAAATCTCCTGATTTCCAGGCTTCTTTCAGCTTGTCGGCAAACTCTTTTATTTTGTTTGGAATGGATGCCTCTTCGAACATGTCACTCGGCGATAATCCTCCGACGCTTCCGCTGTCTGGCGAGTTATCTGAGTTATCCGACTTTGAGTCCATTCGATTAATCTGGTCAAAACCAAGTAATGTTCGCTGCAGTGTTTTATTCGCTGCAGTTGCTTTCTTTGCGCTACTTGTATTTTTGTCCAGACTGGCCGCATAGTTCTGTTGTACCTTCGATGCCTTCGTGAAACTCTTCTGCCCCGTCAATGATGCGAACAACATTCCTACAGCTGTAACTGCCTGTGATACTTTCTGGATCAGTGCATTCAGGATCGGCGCAGCAACATTCAGTATCGGTGCAAATGCTGTTGCCAGGCTGTTCTTCAGCTGTGTTAAGCTCGACATCAGCATCGACAGACTGTTGTTTGTCGTGCCGCTGTACTTCGCCAGGTTCTGCATTCCTTCCTTTGCGCCATTAAAAGCTCCGGATATCAAGAAGCTTGCGAACATGAATCTGGCCGTAGTTGCCAGTGATTGGAATATTCCCCCGAGTCCTCTTCCGGTGTTCCCGAGGCCTTTCATGGAATTCTTCGTCTTATTCAGATGAGGGATTCCTGTGGCGAACTTCTGGATTAACGCGCCATAAGCTCCACCGGCTTTCTTTATCCCGCCGGTTACAGTTCCGAGTACGGATTTCATTCCAGAAAAAGTTTTTGATGCTACTGTTCCAGCCGCGCTTTTCCCACCTTTGAATTGAAGATCTTGGCCGTCATATTCCATTCGTGACATTTTATTTTTATAGCCTTGTACTCTTCGCTCCGCTTTTTCAATTGCTTCAGCATTTTGGAGCCATGCATCGCTCAATTTACTTACTCCGTCAGCTCCCAGATCTCTCTGTTTTGCCTTTAGATTATCTACCGCCTTTTCCGCACGCTTCAGATCGTCTTCTACCTGCAAGTAATCATCAGTTTTTTCCTTAATTCCCGAATTTAACTGGTATCCTTTCAATGCATCACGGATCTTTGTCTGTGCTTCATTCACTTTTCCGTATATCCCTTTGCCAATTCCAGAGGCAATATTTCCATTCAATCCATCCTTAAGACTGTTCGATATCAGATTTTTCATGTTCTGAAGCTCCGGGCTTGATTCCATCATCTTCTTGATTGGGTTCTTGATCCTGGCAATGTCTTTATTCACAGAATCCGTCATTTCCTTTGTCTTAGCTTTCGCCTCATCAATGGTCTGCTTATATGGATTCGCATTACCTTCAATGATTACTTTTAATTTTTCTAATACACCATTATCCATTCCGTATCCACCTCCTTCCTTTTTTAATCAAATAACAGCAGGATTACTCCTGCTGCCGTCGTCTGTTGAATTCTGCTGCGTATGCTCTTCTGGCTTCCTTATATTCCTCTAATTCTTCCCTTTCTTTTTCTTCTTCATAGATCTTTTGGTCTTCTTTGAATAGATCCGGATAATATTCCCACGGATGCGGCGCATCGGCTTTTTCATCCCTCGTCATATATCTCGTGACTACTTCAGCCAGCAGGAATATACTCCGTACCTTTTCTTTAAACAATCTTCGTTCTTTTTTCTGATACCTTCTGATCATCTCTGTGATTTCTGTAGGGGAAGAATTCCAGAATACATCTTCCGGAATTTCACATTCTGCAGCGCATTCATATAACGCATCTATGTAGCTTATATGATCTCGTCCATCTCCTGCAGACTCTCCATCAGTGACTCCGCCTGCTGATCTGTAAAAAAACCGGATACAGCCAAAGTCGGCATGATGATTTTCGTGAAGAAGTCCATCTGATTTCCTCCGTCTTCTGTCCATGCATCATACATCTTCTTGACATTCTGATACTTTACGCTATGATGCCATGTCACCATTGCCTGCTGCGTAATCGTAAGCATTACTGATAACGGAGGGATTCCATCACCTCCAACCAGGTTTACGAGATTGACACGGTATTTATTTTCTAATCTTTCAATAGCAGCTGTAGTAAGCTTCAGCTTATATGTTGTATCTCTTACTTCCCAGTAATGGAACGGTCTTCTTTTTGGCTTTCCGTCTGCAATATTTGTAATATTATCCTGTTCCATCTCTTCTTTTCCTACTTCTTCGTCAATTCCACCTAATCCCATATTTTAATTCTCCTTTCCTTATGATGGATCTTCGTAATCCAAATCACTCTCTACTGTCATTTCCAGTTCGAATTCAATAACACCATTTACACCGCCGCCTGTTCTTGTCACGCCCACGGTTGCATCATATTTTGTCACGCTTCCGTCTTTGAGAGTTTCCTTAAACTGCAGCAATGTATTTGCTGCCGCTGCTTTTCTCATCACTCTATATGGGCTGTCCGCTTTTGTGTTGTCATATTTAAACTTATATGTCATTTCCGGCAGATCACCGATTCCGCTTTCGTACTTTTTGTTCGGATCTGTTAAGCATGTGTTATCTGCTTTTTCTTTTTTGATTCCAATACTCGGAATTTCTTTCAGTCCAGGAAGGTCTGTATATTCTGTGGCATCCGATCCTGCACCATCTTTTTTTTCTCTAAATGCCAGTGTTGCGCCATTTGCTAACATTTTTTCATCACTCCTTTACGTCCAATAGACCATGTCTGAATTCATGTCTATAATGCCTTCATATCTCATCACCTTATGTTCCATACCAGATGGATCCGGTGTATCTGTACATCCTGTTCGAGTCAATCCGATCTTTTCACAAATTGTTTCATCTACCTTTAATGCCGCAGGCGACGTAGACCGGTTGTGCCAGATGTCAATTTTATACCGGACATACGCCTTTTCTTCTTTGTCCGTTCTTTCATACACTTTGTTATCTTCTTCCGTAAGCTGGATTACCGGCAACTTCTTCCAGTCGCTCGGATAAGACCTTGTTACATTCTCAAACTTTTCTTCCAGCGCAGAAAAAACCTTGTCTTTGATATTTTTCATAACTGTTTCTTTAACTCCTCACCGATGATCTCTGTAATCCTATCTTCGTTGTTCTTCAGCGCCGGATACAGGAACGGCTGTGCCGGCTGTCCGGTGCACTGATAGAACCTTCCGCCCTTCGTGTCTATATGCGGGAAATGGTAGTGCTCCGCAGTAGCTCTGTCGATTTCATCCGCTCCAGGACCTTCGTGTATCCACCACGGGGACTGTGTGTAAGCCGGAGATATGTTCGGTGATATGCCATTATGAGAGGCTTGTCCTTTCGGACCTGTCCCCAATTCTACATACCTGTCATATGCTACATTCGCCCAGCACGTCCCCCTTATTGTGTCATCTCCCAATTCTGACACATCTGTCATGATTTTCTGACGGAGTTCGCCGTCATGCACCGGTGCAATATGCTTTGCACTCTCTTGCACCAGTGCAATTCCTCTTGCGATTCCATTTTTTAGATTTACCTTCGCCATTTCTTCCAGTTTCTTCTGGAGCTTATCTGCACCTTCGATCATAACTTCTCAATCTCCATTCTCAGGAATCTTAACGGTTTAATTGAAATGATCTTATAGTCTGGTTCATCTTCCGTGAACAGGCATATTCCATCACCTTCTACCACATCTAGCCCCGAGCCGAATACATAGTGTGTGATTCCGTCTTCGTCGGTCTGGACATGGTATTTTCCATTCATGCGAAGATTGTAGATGTATGAGAGTCTCTCCCCGTATATCTCCGCCTGGATCTTTCCTCCTGCCGGCCATGCTTCTCCGGAGAACTCAAAAAGCGAGCCATACTCTGTGTACGTCCCGCCTTCACCATCTTTTCTTACCACTTTTTTCTTCAGATGGTACTCTTTTACATTTTTAGTTCTCATTCTCATAGGTTCTGCCTCCCACTCTTACCAGGCGGAATCTATTCAGTACCGCATAGGTATGATCCGGAATGTCATTGAATGTATATGACTCTCCAGCTTCACTCCTTGCGCTTTCTCCTTCGGTTCCATCCCTGTTGAATGCGATGATCGCAATCTCTCTCTGTACCGGTTCCAGTGCGGCCGGCAAGCGTTTTCTGTTCGTATATCCCAAGATCCACGCTTTTGCGTCTTCTAACAGTTCTTTTGCAGAATCTTCATCCAGTCCGGTCTTTTTCATGATTCTTTCAACCGAGTTTGCCATTTACACCATATCCTTTAACACTTCTTTTAACTGATCTTTGTTAAGAGACGATACTCCTGACATTCCTTTTTCTTTCGCAAGTGCCTTCAGTTCTTCAAGGCTCATGGATTCCAGATCCGGTTTAGACTCATCTTCTAACGGAGTGCCTTCTACCGGAGCACCTTCTGCCGTTTTATCTTCTTCCGACGCACTGGGTAATTCTTTAAACCCTTCTTTCTTAAGAAGGGCGATCGTTGTCATCGATTCTGTTTCTCTTTCCACGTTTCCTTTCACTAAGATCATGATTTTGCCTCCTTAATGCTTAAGAATACATGTTTGATCTGGTTATCCAGTGTCCACAGGTCGTGGAACCGTCTGTAGTCCAGTAACCATGCATTTGCCTTCTGGTTCGTGTTTGGATCAAAGATTCTCATGTTGTCCAGCTTTGTTACAGCAATCGGTGCTGTGCTCGGTGACACAAAGAAGTTGATGTCTTTTGCAGATGTGCCTTTTTCAAAACCTCCCTGCTTCTGCCCTTCTGTTTTTCCGTCGTTGATCTTGATTGACGTAACCATTCTATCAGATGATGTTTCAATGATCGGAACCCCATCCACCATCGGTACTTTCGTTACGATTCCGCCTTTTGCGAAATCTACAACTCTGATCCTGTCAGAGAGCTCCATTTCCAGTTCAAGGATGAAATCGCTTGTCGCCTGGCATACCAGCGGACCTAAGTAGGAGTCTCTTGATGCCTTAATCGCTTCTTTCAGCTTTCTCAACGCAGATGTGTCTGTTGCTCCCGGGGTATAGCCGTATTCGATCATCCCGGCTTTATCTGCCGTAATTACATCCGTAGCAACCTTAGAGATACGGTAAGCGTCAATTTCCGGGATTACGCGGGTTCTCTGGAATTCACCCATAACCCTTGAAGCTTCTGGGACAAAGTTTGATTCATCCACTTCTCTTGGATCTAACTGGAACGATCTTCCTCTGTCCTGAGTCATTTCTCTTGTTTCATATTCGAGTTTTACAGATCCTCTTTCGAATCCGTTGTCCATGTCGTAGTTTCCGAGTCCGTCCAGCTCCATCTTAGGGATCTTGACCTCTTTTCCACCACTGTATTTCACCTGGCCGGCATTCTTGTCCATCCAGCCTGTAGTCAGTTCCTGTACCGCCAGAAGATCCAGCGATTTCTGGAACAGGGCAGCTTTTTCTAATGTGTTAATCGCCATGTTTTATTTCCTCCTTACATTTCTCCACGCATATATTTAAGAATCTTCTCTTCTTCCGACATGTCGTTGCCGGCCGCCGGCTTCTTTAATGGTTCTCCACCCTTCAATCGTTCATTTACAGCTGCTTCAACTGTTGCCCCGAACGCTTTCTCTACAGCAGCAATAGACTTATTGCAGCTCTCTGCATCTGCGTAATTTAACACTTCCGCAAGTTCAACCGGGAGCTTCTTCTCTGTCAGTGTATTCTTTGCCTCTGCCATCAGCTCTTTGCGTGTGATCTCTGCTTCTCTGTCATCAAGTTCTTTTTTTCTTTTGTCACTGAGATATTTTTCTTTCTCAGCCGATGTCATTTTTGCCAGCCTTTCAGCTTCGGACAGTTTTTCGTTTGAAATATCTTCCCATTTCTGCCGCTCTGTCTCGAGTGTCGCCTGAATGCGTTTGTCAAATTCTTCTTTATTTCCTTTCTCTTTCAGGAAATCATCAAACGACATCGGCTCAGGATCACTCTTTGTTCCCGGTTTTGGTTCCCCTCCTCCGGGTTCTCCTCCCGATCCTGGATCATCACCTCCGGGTTCAGCCGCAAAAAACTGCAGTCTAAGCTGCATTTTCATGTTTCTCTTTTTCATCTTTTTCCTTTCTGCCGGATGATCTTCCGGGCTTAGTTATTTCTGTTCTTTACCGCCTGCAGAAAAAGGCACAAAAATAAGACGCATAACCCTGCGTCTCAAAGGGAGATAATTGGATCACCGCCTTTCTACTGATAGCCGCTTACCATCGAAACATACCGTGTCACCGATTTTTGCAAATTCATGGTTTATTCTCACTCCTTTCAGTTTTGCTGTCCCATCGTCAATTACATAGATAAATTTGATCATGTCATTATCAATCCGGATCGCCAGCCATTTTGGTGCCATTCTGTCCGCATCTGATTTAACTGTGTATTTCCATTTGCGTTTCATATTCTTGATATAAAAATACCACCAGTTATCAAACTGATGGCATTTATTCCTTATGGTTTTTACATCTCATGCATATGTCTTTATAATCCGCTGTATCCAATACCTCTTTCGGTATTGTCCAGTTCGGTGCCAGCCCTTCCACATTCATATGGATGTCATAGCACACAGCATTGTCAATTTCCTTCTTTAACAGCGGACACTTTATTCTTTTTACTCTTTGCTGCATACTTTTCTGCCACCTCCCTTATTTTCAATGTGTTCTCATCGAACTCCTGACTTGTAAATGTTGTCCGGATGTTTTTGTTTTCCACATCAACATACGTAGCACCATCCTTGCTGTAGTAATTCACAAATCTGCCGTTCCATCTGGTAAGCGATATATCGGCTTCTTTTATAAAGCGTTCTGCCTCAGCTCTGCTTACCTGATGTGATCGCTCCGTATTTATATGACTTTCATCGTATGTGTATTCCGATGTATCGATTTTTTCCGGTTTAATCTTTGCAATACCTTTTATTCCAGCTTTGTCTAGTGCTTTCTGTGCTTTGTAGTCTTTCTTTGTGTTTCCTGGATGATCTGTCAGATATTTCTTATAACCTTTCAGATCTTTCCATTCCTCAGGTTTATTATACTTCATTTCCTGGAATGCATCCAGTGTTTTACCAGCATCCTTACCAACTACTTTTCTATATTGCTTATATTGCTTCCTGTCCTCTGCAACATGTTTGATTTTCTTTTGTTCCAGCTCCGCATTCGGTTTTCCTTGTACGTATTCTTTGTACCACTTAGCATAAGTCATAGATGCCGGTATCTTTATCCTCTTCCCGGTTTCCGGATCTAGTGCGCTGCGCTGCAGTCTCTGGATATCCGCTTCATCTGTCACTGCTGTGACGGTGCATCTGCACCATGGGTGCATCGGTGGACAGTTTTCTGCAATCTTTCTTTCGGATATCAGGAATATCTTGCCGTCCAGCGGTACGCAATGCGTTTCACAAGTCCTTAAATCGAGAGTGGCAAGGTATCTATACTTTTTAATCCCGCAAGCCTTATAGCTTTCAAAATTCATTTCCGTAAAAATATAATTACTCTCTGTTCTTACAAGGCGTCTCGCCTTGCTGGAGCCCTGTGCAAATTTGTAGGATATAGCCTCAGCGGTTTCCCTGTCCGGTCGTCCGGTCATCATGCTGACCAGCATTTCCTCTTTCAGAGATTCGGCCAGTTCCTGTGTGTTATTCCATATTCTTTCCGAGTAGTTCTTCCCGGACCACCTGCTGTTTAGCAGCATATCTATCTTTTCTGCAGATACGTGCGCAAACTCAAATGCTGCATCTGCTTTCTGCTGAATATCGAATATGCTTTTATAATATGATTCCTGCGCCAAGTTTGTATAAAATCTTTGGTTTTCTATTAGCTCCTGGTTGTACACATTTGTCATGATCGTATTTATCTGAATTTGCAACTGTCTGAACTTGTCCAGACGTGCCGCATATGCCGGAGCTTCCAGCTTTGCCAGGAGATCTTTCTTAGATTCATCCTTATCGTCTGCTTTCAACTTCTGTAGGAGCTCATCCAAGGATGTCCGGTCCTGCATAAGGTTTAACATAGACATTGCGTCTGTTTCTGTCAATCCATGTTTTTCCTGGTACTTTTCAAACACCTGATCTGCTGCCAGCTGCAGATATCTGGATGCCTTCTGATACGCCTTTGCTATTTCATCCGCCTTTTTTTCTGCGTTCTCAAATATTTCATAAGCGCTCTGTACCTGTCGTTTTTCCCAGTAGCCGTTACTCATCCATTAAATCCTCGTCGCTTTTATCCTTGGTCTTATCCTTTTTCTGATCCGGATCTTCTGGTTCATCGGGTGAATCTTCCGGCGGATCGTTCGGATGATTCCCAAACAGTTGCTGTTGCTGCTTGATATTCTCCGCTGTTTCTTTTTCCACGGCTTTAAGTTCTTCGTCTACATCATCAACAAAAGGAATCTGTGCCAATAAGGTTTTTTTGCTGACCTTGCCCCATAAGTTGGCCACATACTGACTGATCTCCAAGAGGTTTTTTGGCATCGATCTGGTAAATACCGGTGTGATGCCTCGCGGATCAATTTGAATTGTGGACCTCGTGAACATATAGCTGGTGAATATCCGCATTCTCTTTCTGAGTCCCTTTTTGTAGTACCTCGTCTTGATCTTGGTAATATTCTCCATTCCCAGGAGCTTGAACTCCATGGCCACACCAGAAACATTCCCGCCGAAGCTTTCATCTGACATGCATGGAATGTGGCTGAATTTATGGATATCCTGTTCAATTGCTTTTTTTAGTATCTCCACACCGTTTTCATCATATGTTCGGACCAGATATTCTGCTTTTGCATCTTTCGGTAATTCTACATACTTATCTTTTGCCAGTCTTTTCATGGCTTTTCTTCCATTACCTTCAGATTCTTCATCCATTTCATCGTCATCATCTGCCAGCATTGCTCCGTAGATGGCCAGTATCGCATCGATAAACTGTTCTTTATCCGTTACACGGTCGCTCATCAACACATTGTAAGCATCAATCAGCGGTATCTGTAGTTCAAAATCTCCAATGGCGAGCTTATTATTCAGGTATTCAATCACAGGTACCTCGCCTTTATTGTGTGGTTCTGGTGTCTCGTACAAGTTCTGTGGATCGTCATTATTGATGATATTCAGCACGTATTTGTAATTCTGTGTCAATATGGTGGCTATGTATTTCGTTACCTCCCGGTCTGTGTCATCTTTCTGCTCGTAATAATATACAGCGAATAATTCGTTTTCCTCAATGGTGTTGTCAATAACCATGAACGTGTTTTCCGGAGAAAGGTTCTTGACAACTAACGACGTTTCATCTTTTTTGGTATAGATGTATTCGTACGCTCTGCCATAGATCGACAGGTCAAGCCCATTATCTCCATCCGCCTCATCCGCCCCTGCATTCTCCAGTTCGTCCGTTAGCTCAGTAATATCATTATTGCTTTTATAACTGACCGGATTCCCGATAAAGTAAGAAGATGCGGTATCTGAAATATCTTTGGCGTGATTGCATACCAATTTATTCTCTCTGTTCGTTTCTTCGAGAATGTCATGTTTGCCTTCATAATATCTTTTTAACTTATTCAGTCTTTCATATCCTGATCGATGTTTGAGGATCAAATGCCGGATTGCCTGCTTATTCGGATTCATTTCATCCCATTCCTCTGCAGGCATAACAAAATTATACATATCTTTTTCACCTCCTTAGTGGAATCCCATTTTCGCTTTATTCTTAATTCTTGCTCTCTGTACATTTAAGATGGTGTAGCAGAAATACCTCACTGCATCCATTGCATGGTCAAACTGTTTTACCGGTTTGTCTTCTCCTCTTTCTGCTGCCTTTTCATCCCATACGTAAGTAGCAAACTCTTTTCTTGTATTTACGCATTCATCGCTGAATTTTATTTTTTCTCTGTTCAGGCATGTGCCTACTACACGGATACCGTCTTCTACGTCATTCTTGGCTTTAATGACGTTGTATCCTCTCTTCTGTAATTCCGTTATGAATGAAGCTGCTGCCGGATCCACGATGATCGCTTTTATCTTCGTTCCTTCCAACCACTTCTTCAGATCTGCAGCATACTCTGAATCTGTTTTCTGCTGTTTCCTTTCTCTTCCGGAGTAATAGTATTCTCTGGTACAGTACCATGTTCCGTCTACGCCCTTGTTCCATAACAGGAAGACTGTAGCGTTCTGTGTACCGTAGTCACAACTTACATATCTATTTCCGTTTATCAGCAGTTGGAAAAACTCTGTTATCTTTTTTACATGCCGTTCTTCATCGAACATGTCATAGATAATACCTTCTGCCATTGCCCACAGGCCAAGGATGTAGCGCTTGTAGAATACCCCTCTGTATGTATTCCGGTATCTTTCTTTGATCTCATCGCTGAGGCTCAGGTTATCGTCCATTACGAAATGTACGTATAGGATATTCTTGACCGATTCATCTTTCGCCCTTAACTCTGCTGCCCGTTCTTTTCCAATGTATCCAACAGCTCGGTCTATCCAATTGACCTTAAACCAGTGGTAAGGTCCGGAAGGGTTGCAGTTAAACCAGAACTTCGATCCATCTACCGAACATCGGCCGGTAGCCTGATTCACGAAACTTTCCGGCATAAGCGCCACTTCATCAAAGAAGACTCCTGCCAGTGTGATTCCCTGTATCAGGTCCTGGGAGCTTTCGTCCCTTCCACCGAATATGTAGAAGTTATTAGTCGTTTTTCCTCTTGTGATCACTATCAGGTTGTCGGCTCTGTGGTCTACCACACCGTAGCCTCTTGCCTTTAGCATAAGTTTTAACCAAAACAGTACATTCCTTCGAAATGATCCGATGGTTTTCCCGCACATGGCGAAATTCTGTCCGTTGAACGTTTCCATTGCCCACATCACGTAGGATAGCGACATGCACACTGTCTTTCCCGATCGGATAGCTCCATCTGCTATAATCCCATCGTAATCTTTTACGGGCGACGTCGCACACCACCATGTCAGTACCTGTTTCTGCTTTTTTGAGAACGGTTTGAACTTGAATATCTGATTATATACTGTCTGCAGACGGCTTTTCTTCATAGCCTGGAGCTTTTTCTTCAGATTTGTGATCTTTTCATACATCCTGATCACCCCAAACTTCTGAAGCTGTAGCGTTCATGGCATCCATGAATCCGTCGTCCGCTGTTTCATGCGATCCTCCATCCTGTTTCATGATCTGGAGTTCTAACTGCATCGTAGCAAGTTCTAACTTGGCATCATCGTAGCCAAACTTGTGGATAGCTTCGATTGCTTTCTGTTTCTTGGCCTGTACCCTCGTGAGTGCATCTTCTATCTGCTGGATCTGGCCAAGTATTCCGGCATATTCTTTTAGTTCTGTACGATCTCCTTTTTCCAGTCCATCGGCGTATTTTACTACCGTCATTCCCGGCGGCGACTTCTCATCCTCGTTTTGCTGTGTTTCGGCATTTTTTAATGCTTCTATTCGGTGTAGCATTCGATATTCACGTACTGTCAGTAGCTGTATCTCCTGCAACAACAACTGTTCTTTATCCAATCCAATCATGGAAGTTAGCTGCTGTTCTTCCCAATTCAGGGTATTAAAAAAGAGAGTTTCAAACTCTCCTGTTCTAACTGCATTCTTATTTCCTGGTGGTCCAGTTCCTCCATGTCCTTCCGCATTTCTATTCCCTGGCTGGCCACCCTTTTTTCTTTCCGAACGTTCGCTTTTCTTATCCGAACGTTCGTTATCCCATTTGTGTGTGCTCTTCCATCTACGAACCGTTCCTTCCGGCAAATTGAGTTTGCTTGCAATCTCAACTAATTTCACGCCTTTCAGATACATGGCTTTTGCCTCTTTGATTCGCGGATCCGGTGCCCTTGCCATGCATCCTCACCTCTTATTCGTTTCGTTTTTGAAATTTACATTTTTATATCAGAAAAGCACCCCGGAGGGTGCCTTAATGTTTTATTATCTAAGTAATTGTTTTATATATACATCTTTACTTAATTCTTGAATCATTGATTCCTTTTGATTGTTATATAAATTATTGAATTCTTCAGCATGCTCTTCAAAACCATGTCTTATCATGTTTATAATAATTCCTCTTTGTTCAAAGAAAATTGCTACTTCTTCCATTTCAGCCTCTCTTCTACTATGAAGTTTTTCGAAGATTTTATTAGATAACGCATCTTTTAAAGTATCTAATAATTTCCCAATAAGTTCTTTCTTGCTTCCATCACGGACTTCATCATATTGTATTGAGAATCCCGCGCTAATTTCATTACACATTTGCACAATTCGTTGAGACATAACCACTTTATCATATTCATCCGAATTATTTTCCGTTAAAATCTTTTTACCCATTGATTCCAACATAAGGTTCATTTTTCGTGCCAATAAATTCATGTCTTCAACAGCGCTTTTTATATTTTCATTATTATTGTTCTCTTTCAAAATTGCCAAATATTTCTTAAACATGTCAGACCATTGCTTGCTTAAAAAATCTTTGATTTGAACTATTTTATCAAACCCTGTTATTGGGAGAGCCCCAAGATTTTTTATCTCTCTGATAAAACGAAAAACATTTATATCTTTTACATTTTTAAAATTAATCTTTGTTGTTCCATGTTCAATTTCCTCATAATTCATCTCGTAAATCTCATATTCTACATATACTTTGCTATCTATAAAAACATATATAGGAATACCTTCACCTACAGCAGATTTAAACTCATTTCTGGTTATGGAAATATATTCCTTAAATTCATCTTTTACTTCACCTTCTGCTGGACTTCCATAATTACCTCCTATAATTAACAATACCATATCTGCACTACGCATTGTTTCATAGCAAGCTCTATCTAAAGCTCGACCAGGTGTGTATCCAATGTCTCCATCCTCAAACATAATTGGTTCAAAATCATGTGCTTTTATAAAATTAGACAAATCTTCCCTAACATATTTCAAATCATAAAAAGTCGAACTTACAAAAATACGTGGTTTCATGCTATTTCTCCTTAGTATTTTTCTTTTATAATACATCACTTATCACCCCTATTTCAACATTTTATGCTCTTTATTGTTTGATTCTTCCTAAACTGTGGCGAAAAAGACACCCGCGTTGCCAGGTGTCTCATCAAAAAAATACAATATAAGGAGAAATTAGATGTCCTATCGAGAAGCGTTCCTCTTTTTCCGTTTCTCAATGATACCATAATAGCACGGTTACTACTGACATTCTATGACATCTTTGTTTGGCATTTGAAAATGCGCCAGTGCTTTTCCGTGTATACGATGGATATGTCTCTCAGTATATTTCATGTGATCAGCAATCTCCCACCACTCTTCTCCTTTTATGTATCGATAATACAATACATCATCTTCATTCTGTGATTTCAACGATCTGATCCTTTGAACAATATCTGTATAGCCTCATCTTTTTCTCATAGTTCAAATTATCTATCAGACCTTGGATCCTTGCTATTTCGCCGGACAGATCTCCTTGCCCTCCGAATCCATGCGGCATCCCGTCATAGTTAATAGCCTTAGTGGATTTCAACATTTCTTTCAGTTCATCTACTTCAACACTTATCCGCTGCACACGCCTTACATGTTTTCTGTAACTTCTGAGATAATCTTTTTTCTTTTCATTCTCTGTCTTGCTTGTCTGCTCCACCGGCATCTACTCCCTTCGTTATGTCTACTCCCATCTTCTTCAGATAATCATCCACCGTATAACTCTGATACGGCTTTCTGTGGAATCTCTCGCTTGCTCTCCTGTCAATATCTGATTCCAGCTCATCGTAATGTTGTTGACCTTCCAGTCTCTGTTTCTTCGTACTTCCTCTGTTCAATCATTTCTCAGCTCCTTCGTCGTTTTGTTCTCTCTCAAAATATTTCTAACATCTACCAATGCCTGACTGTATCCGTTAGACTCCCATACTTTCTTGGTCTCATAATCTGTAAGCTCTCGCTTCTGCTTTTCTTTAAATGCTTCTATATCGGCATCTTTCCTTTTGACCATAGAACGCTCCAACTGCTTCAAACACTCTACAAGAACCTCATTATCCATGCTTCTCCTTCACCCCAAATTTCATATCAATCACAAGGCTGACGTTTTCCCTTACCTCAACTTCCAATGTGCAGCTGTTTGTATTTCCTTCTACACAACAATCAACAATGTCTGCAATGGTTTTTCGGAATCCTTCGCTTACTTCTACATGCATTTACTGCTCCTCCCTGTATGGTTTCGGCAATGGCATCCATGCATTGACAAATATTCCATAGCTTGAATATGATTTTTCACCATCTCCCGGATAGAATGTACCGCCTTCATCATTTTCTTCATAGCGTCCGATCGCTGCCATTGTATAATTTTCAAATGACAACAGGACATATTCATCCGTATCCGGCAGTCTTTCACTTATCGGAATCCAGTCACTTTTTCTTTCTACCAGTTCAAAACACTGCTCTTTCCATCTAATCACATTTTCCAGACAATACGAGCCGAATCCGATGCAATCATCGTTACTGCCTATCTTTCTGCACTTAATGGTGTAATACGGTTTTTTCTTCGGTCCGGTCACTACAATGTCAATACTCTCTACTTTTATCTTTTCCTGTGTTGGTGCTGTTGGTGCATATGTATTATCCATACTATTCTCCTTTCTCGCACGGAGTCGGTAACGACATCCATGCGATTACTTTCCCATTCGGTTCACCAAAATCCCCATGCCATCTTCCCAACTCATTCAAATATAAGATCTCAATACGGTTTTCGCCTGAATAATATACTCCCCATTGAGCAAGAACTGGTATATTTACCTCCGGCAGTCTCTCACTACATAGAATCCATTTGCCAGGGACATTTGCATCCTTAGCATCTTCCCTGTCCTCATACATCGCCAGCCTATCCACCAACTCCTGTTTCTTGTTCGGGGACCAGTACCCTCGCTTTATACCGTTCTCTCTTTTATGTGTTAATCTCTCCATGATCTATTCCTCCACATCTTTTCTCTTCATTCGTGCACCCTTCTCATACCTCGTACATTCCTCTACCTTACATCCGCGGCTGTGTTTCATAAGTCCGGCATAATCACAACTGTTCACCGTTGGCCGGTTGCTCCGGAACTTACAAGTCTTACACAGGTGCCGGTCTGAATTGTCTACCGGTTCCTTTTCTTTCTTCCGGAATCTCGCTGCATGATACCCGACTGTTCCAAACGGG
>ENA-ORUG01002023-ORUG01002023.1-human-gut-metagenome-genome-assembly--contig:-NODE-2023-length-15589-cov-3.476310_pt1 | contig 15589 bp, 10 predicted proteins | sample MGYA00242079_ERZ509207 | MGnify/ENA primary metagenome ERZ509207 (study PRJEB26280, sample SAMEA2338780) | human gut metagenome | biome: human gut; feature: human-associated habitat; material: faeces...
GCGATGATACAGACAGTCATATCGACACGCTGGCACGTTTCTGTCCTGACGATACAATTGCATATGTACGTTGTGCAGATAAAGACGACATGCATTATGAGGCACTCTCCGAAATGGAACGGCAACTCCGTTCGTTTCGTTCGCTCGAAGGAAAACCCTTCCGTCTCCTGCCATTGCCTATGGCCGCCCCCATTTATCATGAGGGAGAACGATTACCGGCCACATACGCAAACTTTCTCATTCTGAATCATGCCATTTTGTATCCCACATACAACCAACCTGACAATGACCGGGAAGCTGCACACATTTTGCAGCAAGCTTTTCCGGGATATGAAATCATAGGAATCGACTGCCGACCGCTTATCAAACAACACGGATCGTTGCATTGCGTTACCATGCAATATCCGAAAGGGGCACTAAATATCTGACAACGCATCATGGAAAAGAAAATCACCGTAGGTCTGATACAACAGTCCAACACTCCTGACCGGGAAGAAAACATGCTCCGGCTCAAAACCCGCATAGAACATTGCGCCGAGCAGGGCGCCCAACTCGTGGTACTCCAAGAACTGCATAACAACCTGTATTTCTGCCAGACCGAAAATACCGAATGTTTCGACTGGGCCGAAACCGTTCCGGGGCCATCGACCGACTTTTACAGCAAGATCGCCCGTCAATCGGGTATCGTTCTCGTTACATCGCTTTTTGAACGCCGGGCTCCGGGACTGTATCACAATACGGCCGTCGTCTTCGACAAGGACGGATCCATCGCCGGGAAATACCGCAAAATGCACATTCCCGACGACCCTGCCTACTATGAAAAGTTCTACTTTACACCGGGCGATCTGGGATTCGAGCCCATAACGACCTCGATAGGCCGTCTGGGTGTATTGGTATGTTGGGACCAATGGTATCCCGAAGCCGCACGTCTCATGGCTCTGCGAGGGGCCGATCTGCTCATCTACCCCACCGCCATAGGTTGGGAAAGCAGTGATACCGCCGAAGAAAAAGAGAGGCAACGCAATGCATGGATCATCTCACAACGAGGTCATGCCGTCGCCAACGGACTTCCGGTCATATCGGTCAACCGTGTCGGCCACGAACCCGATCCCTCGGGGCAGACCCGCGGCATACAATTCTGGGGAAGCAGCTTTGTCGCCGGTCCGCAAGGTGAAATTCTGTGGCAGGCGCCAAGCGACGTGGAATCCGTTCACACGATAGAAGTAGACCTTTCCCGCTCGGAACAGGTGCGTCGTTGGTGGCCTTTCTTACGAGACCGGCGTATCGATGCATATGACAATATAACCCGACGTTTTATCGACTAAATACTAAAAAAACAATTATATATGAATCTTTTAGCTGAAATCGCACCGCACATCTACTATGTGGGAGCAAATGATCGTAAGACCCACAAATTCGAAGCACTTTGGCCGCTTCCATACGGCGTCTCGTACAACTCCTATTTGATCGTCGATGAAAAAGTAGCGCTTATCGATACGATAGAGGCAAGTTGTACCGAAACCTATCTCGACAATATCCAGAAGATTCTGAATGGCCGCACGATCGATTACCTTGTTATCAACCACATGGAACCCGATCACTCCGCATCTATTGCTGCCGTAAAACGTGCTTATCCGCAAATAGAAATCGTAGGAAATGCCAAAACGCTCGATATGGTAAAAGGGTTTTACGGCATTACCGACAATACGATTACAATGAAAGAAGGCGACTCGCTCTGTCTCGGTTCGAAAGAGCTGGTATTTTACTTGATTCCTATGGTACACTGGCCCGAAACCATGGTATCGTACTGCCCGCAAGAAAAGATTTTGTTCTCGGGAGATGCTTTCGGCTGTTTCGGCGCTCTCGAAGGCGGCATCGTAGACACTCAACTCGACTGTGAAATATATTGGGACGAAATGGTCCGCTACTACGCCAACATCGTAGGCAAATACGGTGCACCCGTGCAGAAAGCTTTATCGAAACTTTCGGGAGTTCCTCTTGAAATGATATGCTCGACTCACGGTCCGGTGTGGAAAGAAAACATTGCAAAGGTTATCGGCATATATGACAAACTAAGCCGGTACGAAGCAGAAGAGGGTGTCGTCATCGCTTACGGAAGCATGTACGGACATACGGCACAAATGGCCGAAGAAATCGCCAAAGAGCTGGCTGCCAACGGCATAAAAAATATTGCAATGCACGATGTTTCGGTATCGGACAAGTCGTATATCCTACGCGATATTTTCAGGTATAAAGCCTTGATTATCGGAAGCCCGACCTACAATACCCTACTTTTCCCCGACGTAGAACTCCTTGTGTCGGCTCTCCGTAACCGGGAAATAAAATCACGCATCTTCGGTTGTTTCGGCTCATATAGCTGGGCTTGTCGTTCGGTTAAGGAACTGACCGCATTCGGAGAGCAAATGCATTGGGATATGCCCGGCTGTCCGGTCGAAATGAAACAAGGCGGAAACGACGAATCGATGCAACAATGTCGCGAACTGGCCAAAGCGATTGCCGCCAAACTACAAATGGCGTAATCATATTCCATACGAATAAAGAAAGGAGGCAATATTGCCTCCTTTCTTTATTTAAAGCCGATCTACTTTTATCCATTTATGCTCTGCTCCGGAATATCGGGAAATATATTCTATATTGTTTGCAAAGAAAATAAAAGACTTTTGATTATATTTGTGAAATATAGGATACGGTCTTGCAATAGTCAAATTTAAACACTTCGTTTTTATTTGACTCGGCATTCACATTTTCGTATTATTTGTCAAAAGAAATTATGCTGTGAGATTTTCGCTGTAAAAATACCGGAAAGGATAACTCATCGAAAAACATGTAGCTTATCAATTACAGCGCGAACCTTACTCGCCATTCCGTTCTTCGGGAAATAGAAATATCAAGACGATACCATGAAAAAACGGTCAACAAATGAAATACCATATAAAAAACTGACAATCGCAATCGTTCTATCGATTTTATTCGTCATAAACGGGTACGGAGAGAAAAATTTTTGGAGATTTCAAGTTATTGAAACGCCCAATTATGTCGTCAAGTCGATTCTGCAAGATAGCGTGGGCCTGATTTGGCTGGCTACCAACGATGGTCTTTACAGATACGACGGAAGCGACATCAAACCATATTTTCCGATTCCCGACTGTCCGTTATCATCGAACCGCATAGACCGTATTCAAGAACACGCTTCTCACCATATCTTATGCCAACAACGGAACATAATTATCATGTTTGACCGGAAACGTGAAAAGTTCGGTAACTTGCCCGAAGATTTGCAGAAATTAAAAGACATACGGGAATACAAACGAAACAAAGCCGTACCCAACGACCGCTGGCAGGAAATTCTGGCATCGGTAGAGTGCCCCGAAGTCGACCGCATCTATATGCACACATACGATCGCGACAGCAACCTGTGGGTAGGGACAAGCGGCGGATTGTGGCTAATCACCCGTCAAGTATCTCTGTTCGATCATATCGACAGAAAAAGCGAAGTGGTTACTTTTTTCCGCGATGACAAACATCGTGTATGGGTAGTATCGACCGACAACCGCATACAAATACACGACGCAACCATGAATCCGCTCGGTTATCTCTCTCCCGACGGACGCATCGTAAAAGATGATACCGTCTTTCCTTATCCTGTACATTCTATCAAACAAGATCGTCGTGGAAATATCCTGATGGCTGCAAGAGAAAGCGGGTTACTCATACTGCAACCAAAAAACGACGGGAACCAATTCAAAATCAGGCAACTCAAAGCCAATGCAACAAATCCGGAATATCCCGACTTCGATAACATATACGAAATCCACATCGACCGGCAAGGTACATTATGGGTCGGCGGACAATACGACAAACTCAATATCGCCCGCCCGGACAGTACGGGCTCATATATTTTTTCCAATGCATCGACCGGTTTGAGTAAAGTTCAGGGTAAAATTCCCGAATCGGTGAGAAGTTTTCTGGAACTCAAAGAGGACATCCTGCTGATTTTCTCCGAGAACGGCTTATACTGTTGTAACACACGTTTCAACGATTACAGCGAACTCCGGTTCTATCATCAAACGCATGACAAAACCGATACGACCTCTCTCCCGCAAAACAACATATTGGCTGTTACGCAAAGCCATAACGGAGAGGTCATACTTTCCTGCGGAGGCCAGTTATGCGAAATCGTCGGGAAAAACTACCTGCAAGAAAAAGTACCTTTCCGAAAAATCGACACGCCCCAATTCCCCGCTTCGGTTGCCGCTTTGTGCAGCGACGATAAAGGCTTGGTCTGGGGGGTTACCAATCGCTCGGTATTCTCCTACGACCCGATAAAAAAAATCATAAACCATTACCCGCCCTCTTCCCCCAAAGAGGTAAGGCATTTTTCTGTCAACCCATTTTTCGTACTGAACGATTCTTGTATCATGAAAGGGTGTCGAGAAGGTTGGATACAATTCGATCCCCGGAAAGTTGCCAAACGCTCAAACCTCACCCCCATTTATATCTCGGAAGTAAAAACTCTCAAAACACAAAATTCCATTATCGTCGATACCGACAGTATCATCTCTTTGCGACCCGAAGAAAGGGAATTCTCCGTCCGGTTCTCGGTTCTCGATTACAATCGCACCTCCCCGGTATGGTATGCCTATCGTATGATCGGAGAAGATATGAAATGGTCTCTTACCGAGCAAAACGAGACCGCTCCTTATGTCGACCTCCCGGCCGGGAAATATACTTTTGCCGTGCGTTCCACCAATGGAGACGGCCGATGGCTCGATAATGAACGAAAACTCATCATTGAAATACAGCCTTATTGGTACGAAAAAACAAGCATACGCTGGTGCATGGCCATACTTTTTCTGCTGTCAATTGCCGGAGGTTGGTGGCTCATCGACCGTTATGCCCAAAAACAGACTCTAAAAGCAATGGAAAAGTTACGGGCATTGCAACAAGAAGTCAGCGCACCCGACGTTATCCCCACGCCAGACACCAACCAATCATCTTCCAGTCCCGAAACGACGGATAAGAACGATGCGTTCAGCCGAAAACTCCTCGCCTACTTAGATGCTCACATCGGCGATACCGACCTCAAAGTGGAAGACTTGGCTTTACATCTGGGTATAAGTCGCAAACAACTCCTGCAAAAAATGAAAACGTTATTCAACTGCACCCCGATAGATTTTATCATAGCGAACCGTATCACACGATCGCTCCAATATATGCAGAGTAATAACGAAATGAATATCGCCGAAATCGCCTATTGTTCGGGATTCAACGATCCCCGATATTTCAGTCGCTGTTTCAAAAAGCACACGGGAAAGTCTCCGAGCGAATACCTCTCCGAAGTGAAGAGGAAAGCAACAAAAGCGCAGACATAAGAGAGATGACCAAACTACGCTTCACAAAATGTGCTGTCATTTCAAGAAATATCATTTCCAAAAGTTTTTTCCTTTTCGTTCTGACGTTCTGAACAGAACAGCATGAAGTAAAGAATCTCCTGCCAAGAGAATTCTATGTATGAACCTCCTACTGCATTCGAGAGAACAATAGATTGGGATTCCTCATGTTCATTCGGAATGACAGCTCCTCGAAAAACAAAGATTTCTCACATGCGTTCGGAATGATAATCAGATAAAAAGGAGATTCCTCGTCGGCCTACCGGCCTCGCTCGGAATGACATGTCATTCTGAACGGAACAGCGTGGAGTGAAGAATCTCCTGCCAAGAGAGCTTATATATGAACCTTCCACTGCATTCAAGGAAACAATAGCCGGGGATTCCTCATATTCATTCGGAATGACAGCTCCCCGAAAAACAAAGATTTCTCACATGCGTTCGGAATGATAATCAAATAAAGTAAGAAATTTCTCACATTCGGTCAAAAGACCTCGCCCGGAATGATAAAAAGGTGAGCCGGACAAACCGGCTCACCTACCATAAAACTCTACATCAAAGAGTCATGAATCGTAAAAATCACTCACATTATTATTTTTGTATGAACTTTTTACCTTTCTGTATATAGATGCGGTTGGGTTCAACATTAAAGACCCGACGACCCATTATATCATAGATAGGCTCATCTTTCGAGATTTGCTCATCGGCTTTCACCTCTTCGATAGCCGAACCGTCGGTTGTGGCCGATACACGAATCTCCCCGACATACAAGAAATAAGTATTGATTTCGACATCGCCCGTCGCTTGCGGAGGAGTCATTGTACGTCCGGCCTCCGTGTCAGCAATTACACGCACCCATACAGCATCTTTTTCTTCGAGCGTGGCAGGAAGATCGGCTTCGAGCGGGAACCACAATCCTTGTCCCATCAAATCGGGATTATCAGAATCGGCGGCTTCTTTGATGGCAGCCGATGCGAGAGGAGTCCAATTCAAACCGTCCAAAGAGTATTCGAGATTTATTTTATCTGAACAATAACCGTCGGTACCCACAACGGCATGGAATTTCATGTCGGAACAACCTTTGGTCGGGAATTTGATATAGACATAGCCCGGAGTTTTGGTTTCATCGAGCAGATCGGAACTTTCTCTGATAGCGACACAATTACGGAGATCCAAAACGCGACTGGAAAACTTATTGTTACGAGTGCTTACAAAAGAAGAATCCGATCCGTCAAATCCAGCATAAGCAAGTGTATAATCACCTGCCTTATTCGTATAATTAGCAACCAGCGGCGATGCAAATTCTTCATTATTCTTTGTCAACTGATCGAGATTCCATGCTGCCAAATAATCGATTTCGGTAAACCGGGCCGTTATAGCCAAATCGCCTTCCAACACGATTTTGTGTTCCAAATCGGTATTTCCGTCGCTCCAACCATTGAACGTATTGAGTCCGTTGCAATCGGCAGTCAATGTAATCTCATCACCGATGAAATATTGGTCTTTCATCGGATCGATATTTACTTTGGCCGACTGTGAGCCTTCTATTTCATAGGAAAACGATGCTTTTATTTTTTGCGTATCGGTATACCATCTCTCGGCTCCGATAAACTTCCCTTTAATATAAGCGGTTTCGATACCCGCGGTATAGAGGTTATGACCGTTCCAAATCGAGAAGTCGCCGCTTTCCCGGGCGGCAAAATCCGACCAATCGAGTTGAGCCTCGGCCATCGTCATATTCCCGGTAATGTCGGCTACCTCGCCCGTCGATTCGTCATAGTTCAACCAAGCTCCTTCGCCTTCTTCATCTATGATCATGCCATCAGTCCAAGGACGACAATTCTCTATCACATTATTTTGAGCAAAGACTGAACCGTAAGCGCCACTGAAAATCATAGTTTGCTTCTCTTCGGGTAACGGAAGATTCATATCATTCACCCAATCGGGATAAAGGAAGAGATTGTTATTGATGTAATATTCCGATGCCATACCGGCACAAGAACCGACCTGAATCAGAGCACCTTTTGCTGCATTAGCAACAAACACATCATTGTTCTCGAATGTAAAGATCAAATTCTCCTTTGCTGCCTCATCGGGTACGCGAGTCAAAGCAAACAAGGCTTTCATGTTGGGCAAATTATAAAAAGTATTGTTGACCATGACAGCCTCGACGATACTTTGTGAGAAACGGAACATCTCCTGCTCACCGTCAGCATCGTGGAAAGTACAACCGCTCACTTCGAAATAATTGATATTACCACCATCGCAAGTCGAACGATAAGGCCAACGGCCAAACTCTAAAACTTCGCAATTACGGAAAGCCAACGTATCGATATAAGTAGGGGTACTCCGGCTGGAAACTATTTCCCCTGTACCTGTACTCCGCCGGGAAAGCGTCAGATTCTCGAAAATCAAACTAAAAGCATTTTCGGTACAAGTATCGATACCGATTTGCAAATCGAGGCGAGGTACCTTTCCGTCCTCATCGTTTTGACCAATAATATATATAACACCTTTTTGCGGACCCGTATCTTTGGTATTCACATTGATACCTCCCATACTGGCCGTAACGATAATAGTATCTTTCTGCCCAACGGTTTTACCTATCGCATTCCAAGCGATTCCGAAGTCGCCTTTGTTATCAACGACATAGGAGTCGGCCCATGCCGCCGTCGATAACATCAACGCCCCCACAACAAAAGAAATAATCTTTTTCATAACATTTAATTTTTAAGTGTGTTTTTGTGTATTAATAAGGAAAGAGCATACATACAAATACAACCTCTTTATTGTTAGTTCTTGACAATGCGCTTGCTCAATACGCGCCCGTCTCCCATGTCGGCCACGATGATGTAAGCCCCTTTGTCGAGACGGCCGAGCCACATATAATCCCCTACGACATAGTCGCAAGATACTCCGGAAAGGTTGTACGCACGAAGAGCCGACGCGCCTTTTATCGCTACCGACTCCGAAGTAATCGTCCAGTCGGCATCGGCATTTTCATTCTCCGTTACGGGAATACCCGACTCCAAAGACTGGCATTCTTTCGTAATGCTGTTGACCAACGTGCTGAGATAATATTCAAACCAACTATATCCAGATTTATGGGTTGTCAATGCATCACTCGGATCAGCCGAATCAAGCCCATACATATCTTCCCAATTATCGGGAATACCGTCGCCGTCGCTGTCGAGTTTATTCATCACCTCCAGTTCGGTTGCCGTATATTCCACATAACCACCGACATCTTCGGGAGCATCGATCAAGCCGCCCGTACTGCCATTGGAACCTTTATTCCCCGAAACATAACTATATCCCCCCGTACGTACATCGTTCGCCACACGTTCGTCGACCGCATCGCGACGGAGGCAGCAACCGCCGTAACGGAGCACCTTTTCGTATGCAATCTCTGCGGTATGGGTGGTTGTGGGTCTCACAACAAATTCCCTATCGGCAATATAATCGTCCTTCGTAGCATATTCGCTTTCGACTATATGGAGTCCCTCATAATTATCTTCATCACTTGCCTTAGCATTTTGCTGTGCCTTCGAACCCAAATAGGGACTGGTATAGTCGAAACGGTTCCCGCTCAAATAGAAAACCCCATGCTCAAAAAACGTGTCATCGACACCTGCCTGAGTGATGCGCCCGGCAATCGCAGGCTTTTCGTTGGTCGCAGGACCGGGTTTATAATAGTTGTTGACGAAATTATAACTTCCGCCACCGCCACCATAACAACCCAACACCGGCCCCAATTATAGATAACATTGTTACGCATATCTATAAGACATTTCTCGGGAAACTCATCATTCCCAACAAGCCTCGGTGTACGGCTGTAATGGTGCGCCAACAGGTTATGATGGTAAGAGGCTTTGTTACCGCCCCAAAGTCCGCCATACCCGTGAGCACCTTTCACGTGCGTAGAGGCGGCAAGGCTCTCGGTAATATAACACCATTGCATCGTAAAATTCTCTACACCGTAAAACGAAGCGGTCTCGTCGACGCTCCAAGAAAAAGAGCAATGGTCGACAATAATATCTTTCTGATTCCGTGCCCAAGCCGCATCGGTCTCAGCCCCGGAATCATCGCCCAAGCGGCTGCGGATATAACGCACGATCACATTATCGGTTTTGATGTGAAAACAATAGTTACGAAGGCATATCCCGTCTCCGGGCGCCGTCTGTCCCGCAATAGTAAGGTCTCCGTTATTGACAACAAGGTCGCTTTTAAGTTCAATGGTTCCGGCCACATCGAACACAATCGTACGGGGGCCTTTTTGGTCGACCGCATAACGAAGCGACCCGGGATTTTTCGCATCGTCTTCGAGCGTCGTAACGTGATATACTTTGCCTCCGCGACCGCCCGTTACATAACACCCGCCACCTTCGGCTCCCGGGAAAGCCAACAATTTGTCCTGAGCAGTACCTGCAATGGCCACGCTCAACAACAGAGCCACGTTTGCGGTATGCAAGAACGATTTCAGTTTGATTCGATTCATGGTAATTTCATTTTAAAATATACTCTATTTTTATTTTCGATTCCAATCTCATCCCATCACTCCCATCTCCGAAGCAATAATACACGGTAAAATATGTTCCTCCGATACAAGACAAAATGTATTTCATGGCGGCAATGTTATATATCGGTTCACAAAGTTAATATCGGTGGAGAGTCAAATGTGGATTCTATGGCAAAATCATGTGGACTTTTTATCCCCGGGTCAAAAAATCCACATTTACGGTCATTTTTTAGGTAATTACATTTCCTCCACTACCCATTACCGAGCCATATCTCGATATAGGCAGCATTTTACACAGCCCCTCCTCTTCCTACGGTCTCGGGAATAGATAAAATGAAAGGCCGATAATCCAACTCATAGTAAAAATCCCCTTTATGCCCAAAAGCATAAAGGGGGGTTTTTACTACCTATCTTTACCAAAAGGATTTCCCTCGAAAGACTCAAAATGCGCCTACCGACGAATGTGAATCTGAATAGCTTTTTCGACCGGCTGTTCGCTGACGAATATCAAGTATCCGCCACCTCCGGCACCACTCAGTTTCCAGCCCAAGACCGAATCTTTATGACGGTCGATTTCCTCTTGTATGTCATCGTACATCATATTGGGAAACATGGCGATTTGTGCTTCAAATGCTTTTCGCATCTGTTCTCCGAAAGCACGAGCATCACGTGCCACAACAGCATCCCAACAAGCTCGGGCAGCATCGCTCAGTGCTTTGGCATTCTCGGGCGTTACGTGAGTATCGGCCAGCACATCGTATGACGAACGTCGGGGATAAAGCGGATAAAGCCATATACGCTCTTCGATCCATTTCAACAATTCGGGATCGGTATTGCTCTCTATCTTCTCGGGCCAATAACCGCCGTTATATTCGAGTTTGTTCAAACCGGGCATGACGATACCCAATGAATCCTGAGAGCCGCTGACATATTTCGTTCCGGGAGGATTCTCAAAACAGAAAAGCGTCTTTGCCAACTTCTCCCTATCGCCCTCGGGTATATCGGTCTGCCACAGTTCAACCGCTTTTTTACGGGAGGAAGTAGACATTCCACTTCGGTCATTGAACTCATATTCGGGTTCGATGGAAATCGTCAATACAGGACCAGCGCAACAAGAGCTGACGAAAGGCTGATCGAGCCAACCGCCGGCCAAATCGATACGATAGGGTATACGGCACTCTTTACGCAACATGGTCGTAGAGCGCACCGGCAGATTGCCGTGAGGGAGACGTTTACTCACCATGTATTCTATGCCCAACTCCTTGCACAACTGTTCTTTCAGCGGGGTCGCACCATCGGAATTCACAAAAAAGATATCGGGTTTCAGTTCCCGCAACTCTTTTTCAAAATCGAGCAATCCACTGCCGCTATTCACCCACGCGTCTTTTACAACCCGAAGCGCTTTGACCATATACAAGCGTTCGGCTTCGGTATTGATGGTCTTACGAGCTTTCAGCTCATAAATCGTCTTATCGGAACCTATACCGACATACAAATCGCCATGTGAAGCTGCTTCCTCGAAGAATGCCACATGACCGCTATGCAACATGTCGTAACAGCCCGATACGAAAACTTTTTTCTTTTTCATTCTAATGTCAATAAATTATTTCTGTTCGTGATTTCACTTTGAGTATTCTTTTATATGTTGTTCGTCTTCCAGTCTACATATAAGCAACGTACCGTCTTTCTCGGCTACGATATAGCCGTCGAGCCCCTGCACGACGACCCGTTTTCCCGCCGGTACATGCACGATGCAACGATGCGAATCGATCATCTTCACGGAATCTCCCACACAGGCATTGCCGGACTCATCTCTCGGCAACAAGGTATGCAGGGAACCCCATGTCCCCAAATCGGACCAACCGAAATCGGCCGGAAAGACATACATATCCGAAGCCTTTTCCATAACGGCATAATCGACCGATATATTCTCGCAAAGCGGAAACATTTCATCTATGGCCGATTGCTCGCCGGGTGTATAAAATGATGGCGCAAGGCGATCGAATACATCGGCTATCGCGGGACAATAGGTGCGGAAAGCCTTTTCGAGGGTCTGCACATGCCAAAGAAAAAGTCCTGAATTCCAAAAGTAATTACCTGCTTCCAAATACTGTCGTGCCACATCGAGCGAAGGTTTCTCCCGAAACGATTCCACGGGAAAGATCTCACCATTCGACACCCCGCTTTGCCGTGCGGCGATATATCCGTAGCCGGTCTCGGGACGGGTAGGACGCATGCCCAGCGTGAGTATAGCCTGATTGTGATTTACAAAATCCAACGACTCGGAAATAACCCGCTGAAATTCGGGAACATCCGTTACTATATGGTCAGACGGTGTAACGACAATGGCCGCATCGGGATTTTTCGATTTGATTTTCCAACCGGCATAGGCGATACAAGGTGCCGTATTGCGCATACACGGTTCGAGCAGAATATTCGATGCCGGTATGTCGGGGAGCTGCTCCCGCACCAAGCGTTCATATCGTTTCGAGGTTACGACCCACATGTTTTCGGGACGGACGACAGACATGAAACGATCGGCCGTAAGCTGTATCAGAGATCGCCCGCAACCGGTAATATCGATAAATTGTTTGGGAACCTCGGGGGTACTCATCGGCCAAAAACGACTGCCGATTCCCCCTGCCATAATAACGAGATGTGCCTCTCCTGCCATTTTCACACGATTCATTCTAATTGCTCGCTAAGATATGGCATTCTTTTTTTTTAAGCAAATAAAGCTAACGAAAAGAACCATATCGGACTACCGCACATTATACAGAAACGAGCCTTTTATGTTCAATATATCCATATCGAATTCGAGATTTTTTTTACAAATCACTTATTTCCAGATAGAAAATATTCTTGGAATCTTCCCAGGGAATAAACTCACGGAGAAAAAAAACGAACACCGTATTTTATATTGCACAAAATAGCCTATATTTGTGCAGTTTTTTTGAAACAAATATTAAGATGACACCGACAGAAGTCGCTCTCAAAGAAAAAGAATCCGCTATATTACAATCTTTTAGCGGTATATTTCCCTCTATCGACACATTTTATGCCACTTGCTATCTCATAATCCGCAATGGCCATCAATGGGAACAGGAAAAGTCGGACATGTGGGAAGAAAAATGTGAAACCGTTGCTTGGTTCCGCCATAAAATAGAACGTATACTGGCTCAAAACGGATTGCCGGGCGAAGATATCGTCGCCGATATAGCAAGCGATTACTTCGAAGATTACGTCCACTATATCGACCGAACTTTCGACATAAGCAACGACGAATACATCAATTACATCAAACAACTACAACTCATCTGAAAACACCGATAAATCCGAATCATAATGGACAAAAGTTTCAACGCATATATCGAAAACTCCATTCGCGACAACTGGGAACTGACCGCACTGAGCGATTTCAAAGGAGTTTCTTACAGCTATAAAGACATTGCCCGCAAAATAGAAAAGATGCATATCCTGATGGAGGCGGCCGGCATAAAAAAAGGAGATAAAATAGCCATCTGCGGCCGTAACTCCTCTCACTGGGCCGTCGCATTTTTCGCTACTCTTACCTACGGAGCCGTCGTAGTACCTATCCTGCACGAATTCAAGCCCGACAATGTACACCACATCGTCAACCATTCCGAAGCAAAGCTACTTTTTGTCGGCGATGTCGTATATGAAAACCTCGACAAAAGTAAAATGCCCAATCTCTCGGGTATTATCCTCATCAATGACTTTTCGGTTCTGCTCAGCAAAAGCAAAAAACTGACCGATGCCCGGGAACATCTCAACCAATATTTTGGAGACAAATACCCCGAACGATTCCGCCGGGAAGACGTTTCTTATCACAAAGACAGTCCCGAGGAACTGGCTCTCATCAATTATACATCGGGATCGACCGGTTTTTCCAAAGGGGTCATGCTTCCTTACCGCAGCTTGTGGACCAACCTGAAATACTGTTATGAAAATTTTGAATTTCTACACCCGGGAGACCCTATCGTATCAATGCTTCCGATGGCCCACATGTACGGACTGATGGTAGAACTCTGCACCTGTTTTGCAAAAGGTTGCCACATACACTTCCTTACGCGTGTTCCTTCACCGAAGATCATCATGGACGCATTTGCCGAAGTGAAACCCCGCCTCATCATCACCGTACCTCTCATCATCGAAAAAATCATTCGCAGTAAGATATTTCCCATGCTGGAAAAACCGCTTATGCAAGTACTGATGAAAATACCTCTCATCAATACACAGTTACAGCAACAGATCAAAATCAAACTCGAAGAGGCTTTCGGCGGAAACATGTTCGAAATCATCATCGGCGGAGCGGCACTCAACCACGAGGTGGAAATCTTCCTCCACAAAATAAATTTCCCCTATACTGTCGGATACGGCATGACCGAATGCGCCCCACTTATTTCCTATGCACCCTGGGACAAAGCCCGGGTAGGTTCGTGCGGTCGATTAATAGACCGAACGGAAGCCCGCATCGACTCGGCCGACCCCGCCCGCATCGTCGGCGAACTGCATGTCAAGGGAGACAGCGTGATGCTGGGATACTACAAAAACCAAGAAGCTACCGATGCCGTGCTGAAAGACGGCTGGCTCAACACCGGCGACCTCGCCGTCATCGACGATGACAACTACATCTACCTCAAAGGACGCAGCAAAAGCATGATTTTGGGACCCTCGGGACAAAATATCTACCCAGAAGAAATCGAAGCCAAAATCAATAATCTGCCCTACGTCAACGAGTCTATCGTCATCGAGCAAGAGGGAAAACTCGTAGCACTGATTTATCCTGATTTCGAGAACGCCGAAAAACAAGAACTGACCAACAAAATCGAAGAGGTAATGGAGGAAAACCGCATTACGGTGAACAAAATTCTCCCGGGTTACAGCCAAATTTCCAAAGTAAAAATATACTACGAAGAATTTGAAAAAACACCGAAACGCAGTATCAAACGGTATCTTTACCAAAACGCTTAATATTACATCTACCCAAAAGTGGGGCGCGACAGTTTTTTGTCGCGCCCCACTTTTTTAGTTCCACAATCTACAACTTCTCCTGTAAATATTTTCCGGTATAAGATTGCGGGCAATGCACTACTTCCTCGGGCGTACCACAGCACACGACATGACCGCCGGCGTCCCCGCCTTCGGGGCCCATATCGATGATATAATCGGCCGTCTTGATCACGTCCAGATTATGCTCGATAACGACGACCGTATTTCCTCCGTCGGCAAGGCGGTGAAGGATATCGACCAGCTTATGCACATCTGCAAAATGCAGACCGGTGGTGGGCTCGTCCAGAATGTAAATGGTCTTTCCGGTGCTCCGCTTGCTCAGCTCCGCCGCCAGCTTGATGCGCTGCGCCTCGCCGCCGGACAGGGTGGTAGAGGGCTGACCCAGCTTCACGTAGGACAGGCCCACATCATAGAGCGTTTCGATGGAGGGCACATTGTCGAAGAAGTCTACCGCTTCCTCCACGGTCATATCCAGCACATCAAAAATACTCTTTCCCTTGTACTTCACATCCAGGGTCTCGCGATTATAGCGCTTGCCGCCGCAGACCTCACAGGGCACATACACATCGGGAAGGAAGTGCATCTCGATCTTGATGATGCCGTCGCCGCTGCAGGCCTCACACCGGCC
>ENA-ORUG01002027-ORUG01002027.1-human-gut-metagenome-genome-assembly--contig:-NODE-2027-length-15557-cov-4.473358_pt1 | contig 15557 bp, 9 predicted proteins | sample MGYA00242079_ERZ509207 | MGnify/ENA primary metagenome ERZ509207 (study PRJEB26280, sample SAMEA2338780) | human gut metagenome | biome: human gut; feature: human-associated habitat; material: faeces...
ATATACAGGTCACTAAGACGTTAATTCTGATGATAGCCACCTTATCGGGTACGCCGTGACTTCTGCATTGCAGAACAGCGAGAACTCCCGGTATAAGTAATAGGTTGCCCCTGTTACGGCGATGACAGTCAGAAGGATAATGATACTTCTCTACGGAGCTGGCGGAGTACCCGGCAGAGGTGAAATTCCTATGATACAGATTAGCAGTCTGTTCCTTAGTGACTTCCCGTGAGCTTTTTGCTCGGCAAGGGGTGTTGAGAACAAATATTGCCCGACCGGTTAGGAAATGAGCCGGTCAAGTACATAGCCATACTGCGATGGCTATGAATTTTACGAAAGGAGGACGCACAAAGTGTCGAACTGCAAAACGATTGCTATATGCAATCAAAAAGGCGGAGTTGGAAAGACGACCACTACGGTAAATCTCGGCGTCGGTCTTGCAATGCAGGGAAAGAAAGTGTTGCTAATAGACGCAGACCCACAGGGCGACTTAACCACCTGTCTCGGTTGGAAGGATACGGATAACTTGGGTATCACGCTTGCAACGAAACTCACAGATGTCATAAACGAAACGATGAATGACCCTACGGTCGGTATTCTGCACCACGATGAAGGTGTTGACCTTGTTCCTGCAAACCTTGAGCTTTCTGCAATGGAATTTAACCTTGTCAATGCAATGAGCAGAGAGACGGCATTGAGAAACTATCTCAGCGAAGTGAAGGACAAATACGACTATATCTTAATAGATTGTATGCCTTCTCTCGGAATGGTAACAATCAATGCTCTATCTGCGGCAGACAGCGTAATAATTCCTGTTCAGGCTCAGTATTTACCGGCTAAGGGTATGACGCAGCTTGTTCAGACCATTTCACGAGTAAAGAAGTGTATCAATCCGAGTTTGAAGATTGACGGTATGCTTCTCACTTTGGTGGATAGCCGTACCAACCTCGCCAAAAGCACGGTAGAAGCTCTGAGAGAGAACTTCGGTAATCAAATTAAGATGTATCGAACATATATCCCGATTGCCGTAAAAGCCGCAGAGACTTCTTTCAAAGGCAAGAGCATTTTTGCCTACGAACCCAACAGTACGGTGTCAAAAGCGTACACCGAATTTACAAAGGAGGTGTTAGCTGATGGCAGGAAGAAAGAGCGACTTCACTCTCACGAAGCTCGATGATTTATTCTCAACGCAGGAACAGAGAGATGAAGAAAAGCTTTCAAAAATCCGAGATATTCCCTTGACTGAGATTGACGATTTCCCCGACCACCCTTTTAAGGTGCGTGATGACGAGGATATGGCACAGCTCACAGAGAGTATTAAGGAACGAGGGGTAATCACTCCGGCTACGGTAAGGCAGAAAGAGGACGGCAGATACGAACTCATTTCAGGACACAGACGAAAGCGAGCTTGTGAGCTTGCCGGGTTTGATACGCTCCGTTGTGAAGTCGTTGACCTGAACCGAGACGAAGCCACGATTTTAATGGTTGAGAGCAACTATCAAAGGTCGCAGATACTTCCCTCGGAAAAAGCCTATGCCTACAAAATGCGTTTGGAAGCAATGAAAAGACAGGCAGGCAGACCGAGTAAAGAAAATGGTGTCCCAGTGGGACACGATTCTTTGGTGGGTAAATCAAGAGAACTGTTAGCGGCAGAAGGTCAAGACAGTAATACGCAAATTCAGCGATATATTCGCCTTACAAACCTTGTTCCCGAACTTTTGGATTATGTTGATGAGGGGCGAATTAAAATGCGACCAGCGGTTGAATTGTCTTTTCTCGATGAGGACAGTCAGCGTGATGTGGTTGATGAAATCGACCTGAACGACGCAACCCCGTCCCACGACCAAACAATCCGTATGCGAAAGTTCTTTGAGGAGGGCAAGCTCACAACCGAAGCAATCCAAGCGATTATGTCGGAGGAAAAACCAAACCAAAGGGAGAAAATTGTTTTGAGGGGCGACAGGGTTCGACAGCTTATCCCGAAGAACATTCCCATAAGCCAAACGGAGGATTTTGTGTGCAAGGCATTGGAGCATTACAACAAGTTTCTGCGAAGCAGAGCCGACCGTGACAGCCGATAGCCTTCCCCCTTTCTCACACTCTAACCCCTATATATACCGGCTATTAACCTGCTGAAAAATATACTCTATCTCCCTTGAGTATATCTATCTCAATAACATATAGCTGTCTATATAAGGGTTCGCACATTTGGAGCAAAAGCAAAATGTCTGCTACGATAAAAAGTTCAGCCAATCGCACCTTTGATGTTTTGACCGGTTTTGAATACGATTAAGGCAGAAAGGAGCGATGGATATGAAAAAAAGGCTGATACCTTGTGTTCTTGCCTGCCTGATGATTTTCCTCGTAGGTTGTACCGGTAACACAGCCAAAGAAGCTGCACAGGAGATAACGAAAACAGAGACTTCTTTTCCGGCTGGTAATACTGAAACAAATTCTCAGGAAGATACGGTAGAAGAACCGGAAAGCACGGCAGTTCAGGAGGAAACACCGATTACGGCAGAAGAAAGCAAATCAACCGCTGAAAGTCAGACGGTTACGACGGTACAGACAAAACCGGCGGAAGAAAAAACGGCTGATACTCCTGCAACCGAAAAGCCAAAGGCAGAGCCACCAAAGCAGACAACCACTCAGGCTGAGCCCGAAAAACAAACGGAACAGCCAAAAGAACAGACAACTGCCGAACAAAAGCCGGTTGAAAAACCGACTGAAAAGCCGGCAGAACCGAAACCGACAGAGCCGCCCAAGCAGACATTTGATGTAAGCCCTTATGTAAGTTACGCAAAAGAGTATGCGGTAAGCATAGGGCTTTCTCTTGACAGCACGGCGACAGAATGTTGGGACAATCCCATATCTGCAAATCCTAACCGAAGCGGTATCAAGTCTGATATTGAAAGCAGACTGAACCGATACAAGAACAGCGAAGGCTTTATCGCTGTGTGGATATGGACAGAAAAGCTATCCGATACGGAGTACAACATCTATATCGGCTACTGCTAAAACAAAATAATTTTAAGCAGACGCACTGAGTAAAATCGGTGCGTTTTTGCATTTCAAGGAGGAAAACGCAATGGTTAAAACAAAATTCAAGAAAGCCGTCTCGCTTATGTTGGCGGCGGTTATGAGCCTTACTGCTTTTATGGGCATTGGGGCAACGACAGCCTTTGCAGCCGTAGGAGAAAAAGCCGATGTGTACCTCGTCGATTATCCCCGAAGCGGAGATACCAATAACAACGGCGAATGGGGACACGGCAATCTCAACTATATGAACGGTTGGAAAGGCTTGTCCACGAAATATACGGGACTTCGTGCAATGGGTTCGTATTCGGGCAATATCGCCTACTGTATTGAACCGGGTACAGGACAGCGGACTGGCGATACTCTCACCGAAAAAGGCGAGAACTTCTTCAATAACATCAGCCCGAACGGTACGATTTCCGGCGATGATATTCGCCTGCTTATCGGTCGTATCTTGCAGTACGGCTACCGTGGAGGAATTTCGACAAGCTGGAAGTCGCAGAATGAAAGCGACGCCAACTGTATCGCCCACGCTTATGCCACTCAGATTTTGATTTGGGAAACGATTGTCGGCGAAAGAGACGCAGGCTTCAATCACGTTTCTACCGGAGGGTGCAATGCCGTGCTTGAATGTGTAAGCTCTGCACACCCTCTCCGCAGTAAAATCCTGTCTTACTACAACAGTATGGTAACAAGTGTTCAGAATCACACCAAAGTACCGAGCTTCTGCACAAGGTCAAGCGGTTCTGCCAAGGTAAACGAGCTTGAATGGAACGGAAGCAAGTATGTTGCAACTCTCACCGATACAAACGGTGTGCTTGGCAATTACAATTTCTCGGCAAATATTGACGGCGTTTCGTTCTCTGTCAGCGGAAACAAATTGACTGTTTCGATGGAGAAAGCTCCGAGCAAGGAATTTACCATCACAGCCGCAAAAAAGAACGGCGTACGCAGAGGTGTAGTTGTATGGTCTGACGGTATCCATCAGAATGGCAACGGCATTCAGGATGTGGTCACTTATGCTCAGGAGGTCAGCGACCCTGTCAGCGGATTTGTCAAAATGAAGGTAAGCTACGGCTCTTGTCAGATTGTAAAGACAAGTGAGGACGGAAAGGTTGACGGTATTCAGTTTACCATCAGCGGTAACGGTGTCAATCAGACTGTAACAACCGCAAACGGCGGCAAATTCCAACTGGATAACCTTATGCCCGGTGTTTACACGGTAACAGAGCAGTCTATCGACAAATATGTACCGCAGGAGGTTCACAGAGTTACTGTTGTTGCCGGTCAGGTGGCAAAGGTCAACTTCAATAATGTTCTCAAGAGAGGTAATCTTCAGGTTATCAAATCTTCGGAGGATAATCTGGTCGAGGGTGTAACTTTCCACCTTTACGGAACTTCGCTTGCCGGTATTGAGGTCGATGAGTATGCCGTAACAGACAAAAACGGTGTTGCTTCTTTTGATGATGTGCTTATCAGCGGCACTACCCCATACACCATTGAGGAAGTGGATACCGCAATTCGTTATGTTGTGCCTGCAAATCAGACCGCACCGATTAACTGGAAAGAAGTAACCACAAGAAACTTCACGAACATTCTCAAAAAGTTCAGCGTAACCGTAACAAAGAGCGACCGAGAGGAAGGCACACCGCAGGGCGACGCTACCCTTGCCGGAGCAGTTTACGGTATCTATAAAGGTGAAACCCTTGTGGATAAGTATGTTACGGATAAGAACGGGCAGTTTACCACAAAGGAATATATCTGTGATGATGACTGGACAATCCGTGAAATCACGCCGTCCGAGGGCTATCTGCTTGATACCGCAATCCATAAGGTCGGTGCTGAACCGCAGCTTTACACGGTGGAACACAATCAGACAGCAAATGATGTTACCGAACAGGTTATGAAAGGCAATATCGCCATCATCAAGCATACCGATAACGGAGAAACTCAGATTGAGACACCCGAAAACGGTGCTATCTTTGAAATCTATCTCAAATCTTCCGGCAGTTTTGACGCAGCAGAAGAAGATGAAAGAGATGTCATTGTCTGTGATGAAAACGGCTTCGGTCAGACAAAGGATATGCCTTACGGTGTATATACCGTTCATCAGACCGCAGGCTGGGAAGGTCGTGAGCTGATGAAAGACTTTGATGTTTTCATTGCTCAGGACGGTCAGACCTACCGCTATCTTATCAACAACGCAAACTTTGAAAGCTATATCAAGGTTGTCAAAGTGGACGCAGAAAGCGGTAAAAACATTCCGTATGCCGGTGCAGGCTTCAAAATCTTTGACCCTGACGGCAATCAGGTAACAATGACCTTCACTTATCCTACTCCGACAACGATTGATACTTTCTACACCGACGCAAACGGACAGCTTGTTACACCGGAGAAACTGGAATACGGCAAGGGATATTCTCTTGTTGAGGTTCAGGCTCCTTACGGATATGTGCTTGACAGCACACCGGTGTACTTTGATGTGGCAGAGGAACATTCTTCCGATGAGGGTGGTATTACCGTGATTAAGGTCGATAAGCCTAATATGGCACAGAAAGGTACTGTCAGCATTGAAAAGACCGGCGAGGTATTCTCAGGGGTAAATATCTCCGGAGAGGAAAATGCCGATGTGATTTATCAGCCTGTCTATGAAGTGAAAGGTCTTGCAGGTGCGGTTTATGAGATTACCGCAGCAGAAGATATTATCACTCCTGACGGAACACTCCGTTATGCAAAGGGCGAGGTCGTAGATACTGTTACCACAGATGAAAACGGACTTGCAAAGAGTAAGGAGCTTTACCTCGGCAGATATACGGTAGTTGAAATTACCGCACCGGAGGGTATGGTTATCAACAAGGAAGCACACGAGGTCGAGCTTACCTACGCAGGTCAGGAAGTCGCCGTGACCGAAACGGCAACCAGCTTCGTAAACGAGAGACAAAAGGTTACGGTAAGTCTTGAAAAAGCTATCGAGAAGAACGACATCTTCAATATCGGCAACGGCGATGAAGTGAAGAACATCAGCTTCGGACTTTTCGCCGCAGAGGAACTTGTATCTGCAAGCGGTACTTCTATTCCGGCAGACGGTATGATTGAGATTATCTCTCTTTCCGAAAACGGCAAGGCTGTTATCAAGACCGACCTTCCTTTCGGAAGCTACTATGTAAAGGAGCTTGCAACCGATGAGCATTATATCCTTACCGACGCCAAGTATCCGTTCACTTTCAGCTATGCCGGTCAGGATACCGCAAATGTTGAGATTGCGGTCAACGACGGAAAAGCGATTGAGAACAAGCTCATTTACGGTTCTGTCTCCGGTAAGAAGATTACCGAGAACGGCGAAGAACTGGGCGGTGCTGTAATCGGTCTGTTTAAGGCTGATGAAACTGAATTTACAAAAGAAAATGCTTTGATGACTGCTACCTCTGAAAATGACGGTAGCTTTTCTTTTGACAAAGTACCGTATGGCAACTGGCTTGTAAGAGAAATCGAGCAGCCGGAGGGCTTCGTGCTTGATGAAACTTCTTATGAAGTTAAAATCTCCGAGGTCGGTCAGGTCATTGAGGTTGAAATCGTCAATGAGTATGTTCACGGCAATATCAAGTTGACTAAGGTCGATGAAGATTACCCGGACAACAAGCTGACGGGTGCAACCTTTGAGGTTTACAAAGATGTAAACGGAAACGGCAAATTGGACGACGGCGACGAGCTTATCGGTACTCTGACAGAAACAACTACGGGTATTTACGAGATGAAGGAGCTTCTCTACGGAAAATACCTTGTTAGAGAAACCAAAGCACCGGAGGGCTTCGAGCTTGATAAGGGTGTGTACTCCGTATTCATTGAGGAAGATGAAATGACCTATGAGGTTGAAAACAAAGCGGGTGTCGGCTTCATTAACACAGCTATGAAAGGAAACCTGAAAATCGTCAAGACATCTTCTGACGGAAAGGTTGAAGGTTTCACCTTCAGGGTAACGGGAGCAAACGGCTACGACCGTACCTTTACGACCAATAAGAACGGCGAAATCATTATCGAGGGACTTCGTATCGGCGATTACACCATTTCCGAGGTTCAGGATAGTGTTTCTGCTTCCTATGTGCTTCCTGCGGATAAGATTGCAACAGTAAAGGTCGGCTCTACTACCGTTGTGGAAATGCACAATGAGCTGAGAGATACACCAAAGACCGGAGACAACAGCAATGTCGGCTTGTGGACTGCACTTGCGGGACTTTCTGCCCTCGGTATTGTCGGCACAGCCGTTGTTGCGTACAGAAAAAAGAAGAAGGAGGACAATGAGTAATGGACGCTAAAACAATCGTAGCAGTTGTATTAGTCGCCTTTATTATCGGCGGCTTTATCTTCTTGCAAATTAAGAACAGAAAGAAATAAGGAACGCTTGTGTGGGCGGAGTGAAAACTTCGCCCACCGTTCTTTTACGGAGGTGCATTATGAATAAGCAAAAGACGGTTGACAGCAAGGTGCTTGCAATACTCAGAGAATGCCCCGAAACGAGGTATGACGATATGCAGCTTATCCTTTGCTATTACAACCGATACAGCTATATGAGAGTCGGAGATTTACCGCTTGAGGATATAGTCAACAACTATAAAGGCTACGGTTTGCCGTGCTTTGAGACTATCCGCAGAGCAAGACAGAGAGTGCAATCCCTGTTTCCTGAACTGTCCAGACAGTGCAGTGGCTGCGACTGCGGAAACATCAGAATTGTGATTGAAGTAAGCTGAGGTGTGGATATGAACGAGGAAAAAAGAAAAATCGGTGAATACACAGTTCTTTGCTCGGTCAATGTGGGCGAAAAGGAAATTATCTTGGCTTCCAATGAGCAAAGCACGAACGGCGATAAATTTTTGTGCGGCTTTGCAGAGCGAAACGACCTGTTTGAACTGTGTTCGGAATGTATGGTAAGCGATGACTATATCGAAATCGTACACCTTTTCGGTAGCCGTGTTGCAAATGAAGCGGAGCTTTTCAAGGAACAGGTCGAAAAACTGGATATTCCAATCACACTCATAACGGAAGCCGACTGTATCCCCGACCACTATTCCAAAGACATCAACGGCAAAATCATAGCTATTGACCCCAAGGTATTAAAGCCCGAATTTCAGAGAGCCGACAGACAGCTCTACTATGTTACGGGCGGTTTCGGTGCGTCGGCAAACAGCCGTGGAAGCGCCGTGTTCTGCACAAATCTTCACACCGGCAAATCCACCCGATATGAAAGAATGGATGTTATGGGCGAGGTAAAGCCTGAGCGTCTGCCTGAATGGGCAAAGGAAAAGGCACAGGAGCTTTCACACAAAAAGCGAAACAAAGACAAAGAACGATAAGGAGGACAAAGCAATGAAGGAAAAATTTACTTTTCAGCAAAAGACAAAGCTTCTGACGAAACTGTTTGACGCAGGCTGCAATACCGAAAAGAAATTGCAGCAGCTCGATATGGAGAGCATTTTGAGAATTCCCGGCATCACCATTCCGGATATGAGCCTGATTATCGAGCTTCAGAAGCAGACCAAAGCCAATAAGCTGTTCTCTTATTTGGGAGGTGGCACTGATGAGCAGGCAGGAACAGAATGACCGCCATATCATTTGGAGCGATATTAGCCTTGACCTTGATGATTGGCGAGAGTCTTTGGAGGAACTGTATCCCGGATATTCCGATGATGAGCTTTACGACATTATGGTAAAATCCAATGCCGAAAATCTTTATGATGAACGAGCAAATCTCAACATTCAGCTTTCACAGCCGATTATCGTAATCGGCGACCTCGGCAGATGGAACGGCAGAGTGGCGGGTTACAAGATGATTGATTCCGGCAACATTAAGGACTGCCTTTACTCCGATACCGATTACACCGAATGGTATGTGGATAAGTACGGCGACCTTCGAGCCGATGCCGTTCATCACGACGGAACAAACCATTATCTATACCGTGTATTCAAAGACGGTGTTACCGATACGCAGATTGAAAATCTGCAAGTTAAAATCTACAACGGAAAAGCCACAAGAGCCGACATCACACGAGTTACCAAAAGACTCGGCGATGATATTGCCGGCGTATATGGTTTTTCTATTCCAAAGCAAAGACAACCAAACGAACAAGCGAGGTGATGAAAATGGATTACAGAGTATTGACCGAAGCAGAGCGTAAATACACCTTCAGCCAAAGTCAGCAACTCTCAATGCAGACCGGTCTTATCGGGTATTTGAGGGCAGATTTCGGCAGTACGGGCAAAGAGTTCTATTCCACTTGGAACGATTTCAGAAAGGACTTAAAGACCGACGATTTCAAAAAGGAATTTGACTTGGTGATAAACTCCTACCGTTTCGGGGACGGCGAGTTTTTAAGCGGCAGAAGCACTATGTCAAAATTCTGCTATGAACACCCCGAAAGCAGCTACGAAGATGACCGCAATCAATACGGCGTCCGTGTTGATACCGAGCGATATTCCTACCTTATGCGTTTAAATCCCAACCGTGGAGAGTACAATCTGTACTGCTATTGCTATCAGAAAGAGTGGCTGAACAACCACTTGAAAAATGCCGAGCGTGGTATCCGATTTATCGACCCGCACTATCAGGAGCAGTTTCGCATTGCGGACGGAGAGAAAATTTCAATCAAGCTCGGCGACGGAAAAACAATGGAGAGGACTTGCAGATATATTGACGACTACCATTTGGAGGTCGGCACAAATCTCTACCATATCTGCGAATTTGCCGAGCTTTGCGAGAGAAACGGTCATACCGTAGAACCAGCCGCAAAAGAAAACACAAAACCTGCAAAGGACAAAGAAAAATCACGATAAGGAGGTGCAGACGAGGTGGCAAGGAAATTTGACCTGATTTCGGAGCTATACGAAAGAACCTGTTTTGCAGTTACAGACAATCCGGTAAACTGGCAATCGTTTCTGAAAACAGCAGGCAGGAATTTCAGGCTCCGATTTGATGAACAGCTTCTCATTTATGCCCAAAGACCCGACGCAACAGCCGTGCTTGAAATCGAACGATGGAACAGCACTTTCGGTCGCTGGGTAAACCGAGGAGCAAAAGGTATTGCCGTATTTGAGGACGCAGACAGAAGCCGTCAAAGGCTGATTCATTACTTTGATATATCGGACACCCACGAAAGCCGACATTCCCGCACTGTTCCTATTTGGGAGATGAGACCCGATTATGAAGCAGAGGTTATCGAAACGCTTGAAAACACTTTCGGTGCGGTAAACGATACAACGAGTATTGAAAATGTCGTCAAAGAGAGCATTGCCAATGCCGTCGAGGACAACATCGCAGACTATATCTCCGACTTTATGAGTTTGGGTGCAGGCAGCGATATTGAGTATTTGTCTGCCGACGAAGCAAATGCCTTGTATTTGGAGCTTGTCAGAAACAGCGTATCATATATGGTTATGGCACGATTGGGACTGGACGCAGACAAGGTTTATTCTCCCGATGACTTTGTCGGGATTTCAAGCTTCAATTCACAGGAAGTTCTCAATGCGGTGGGTATTGCTACAAGCGACATTGCTGAAATGGCGTTGCTTCCAGTCAGCAGAACAATCAGCACGCTCAGCAAGGAAAATCGCATAATTGATGAACAGGGGCAATCCGAATACAATAAAGACATCAAAGACGAAAGGAGTCAAAGCGATGAGCGAAATCACATACACGATGGTGGGAGATTACAATCTTCCGAACCTGAAGCTGCCGGAGCAGACGGAAGTGACTCTCGGCAGATGGTCGCAGATGAGGAGAACTTATCTGAAGGAACATCACAAAATTTTGTACTACAATCTTCTGACGAAAGGGATTCTGAACAGTCACTTGGCGGAGGTTCAGCAGAGAGCGAGCGAACTGGAGGAAACTCTCGTGAAGCAGATGGCACAGAAAGCCGGGCTGACGGAGCAGATGAAAGCGGAAGATATGATGAAGTGGGTTCGCCTGATGAACAACATCAGGAACTCGGCACAGGAAATCGTGAAGAATCAGGTAATATTCGCTTAGAGTATTACGACAGAAACCACGAGGACAAGAGCCTGCCGTTTTTCGGTGGCGATGATACTATCCGAGAGATACTCGGTACTACCCCGCATTTGTCCGCTTCAAAGGAAGAAATCAAAGATTTCTATGAGAGAAATACGGACAATACGACCCATACCGAATATATCAAGGGTATATTCAATAACGACTACACACAGCTTACTTTAAGCGACGGCAGGCTTGTGGGCTACAAAACATTTCAGAATGTCCTCCACTTGTGGGAGGGCGAATACGAAAACAGAACCGCTCAGAGCTTCTATGACTGGGGCGTTATCGCACAGCATTTTGAAGCAATGAGACTTTTGGGAGAATTGACCGATACAATGAAGCCGCTTCCGTCTATGGACGGTCAGTTGACTCTCATTATGGGCAATCAGGCGGAGGAACAAAAAACCTCTGCCTTTACTTTTTCTCAGGAAATCATAGACGCTGTACTGACCCGTGGAAGCGGAGTTTCCGAGGGCAAAATGCGTATCTATGAGCAGTTTGAAAAGAGCCTTTCCGCAAAAGAGAACGCCGACTTCTTGAAAAACGAATACGGTTGGGGCGGCTCTTACCCTGTCATCATCGGTACGGGCATTGACGAACAGCACGACGGAAAAGGTATCACAATCTCAAAAGGTATCGGAAGCGACAAGCCGCACATTACACTTTCTTGGTCTCAGGTGGAAAAGCGTATCGGCGACCTTATCCGTATGGACAGATACTTAAATCCAAAGGAAAAAGAAAAGTACCCTGAATGGCTTGAAAAGCAGGAAGAACGGCGAGCCGAGCTTGCAGAGCAGAGAAAAAACCGTGAGATACTCTCTACCGCACCGCCTGAGCCTGAAAACAAAGTGGACGAAACGGAAGCACAGTATGAATATCATCTCGGCGACAGCGTATATATCGGAGCTTCGCAGTATGAGATTTTGTCCTTTGATGAAAACCGTGTAATGCTCTATGACTTTGATATGCCCCTTTTCAACAAGGAGCTTTCAAGGGAAGAATTTGACCGCAAAGTGCGTGAAAATCCGATGAACGACCACTTGAAGGTCAGTGTATTACCGGCGGAAGAAAAAGCCGTTACAGGCGAAAATGAAGTTCAAAACAATACCGAAACCGTACAGGATTTCAGTCCGAAAACCGGTTATGACGACGCCTTCTTTATCGACCAGGACAATGAAAGCGTTACTTGGATGTACTATAACCCAGACAGCAATGCCGGAGGTCAGTATGTTACTAATACGCTTTCTTTTGACGAGATACAGCAAGCTGCAAGGGAGTATGACTCGGCTGAGGATTTCTTTGATTATCTCGGCAGTATTGCAAATCAGGAGCTTGCCGATGTGGGTACTGAATGGTTTGAGGACGCAGACCGAGAATTTCACAGGACACCGGATTTGACCGACTGTACCTCTGCCACAATGGAAGCTCTTATTAAAAACACTGAAAGAGCTGATATGGTAGCAACAAATATCGGGAATGTACCGATTGAGGATTACAGAGAAATCGTTGCTACTCAAAACGGCTTTGACAGCTATGAGGAAATGTATAACGATGGTGTTCGTATCGGCAACGGTTACGACAAAGAGCCTGAACCGATTGTTCCCGCTTGGGAGCAAAAGAAAAAGTCAAAGGTAACGAGCTTTGACATCCACCCGGATATTCCGATGTCCGAACGACACAACTTTGACCTTGCCAATAATCAGGTTGAAGAAGTGAACAAGAAAGAGCGTTTCCACAGAAACTATGCAGCGATTAAGGTCTTGAAGGATTGTCAAAACGAAAACCGTTTTGCAACACCCGATGAGCAGAAAATCTTGTCGAGATATGTCGGCTGGGGCGGTATTCCCGAAGCCTTTGACGAACGAGCCGGAGCTTGGCATACCGAGTATGCTATGCTGAAAAATATCCTGACGCCGGAGGAATATGCGTCGGCAAGAGAAAGCACACTGACTGCATTTTACACTCCGCCCGAAGTATCTACCGCCATTTACAAGGTGTTGGAACAGATGGGATTTCAGGAGGGCAACCTGCTTGAGCCGTCCTGCGGTATCGGTAATTTCATCGGTATGCTGCCCAAGTCAATGGAAAACGCAAAGGTTTACGGTGTTGAGCTTGATACCATTTCAGCCGGTATCGCTCAGCAGCTTTATCAGAAATCTTCTATTGCGGCACAGGGCTTTGAGGAAGTAAATGTCCCCGACAGCTTCTTTGATGGCGTTATCGGCAATGTGCCTTTTGGAGATTTCAAGGTATCCGACAAACGATACGACAAATACAACTTTCTCATTCACGATTATTTCTTTGCGAAATCGCTTGATAAGTTACGCCCCGGCGGTGTGATGGCTCTTGTGACAAGCAAAGGAACTATGGACAAGGAAAACTCCAATGTGCGTAAATATATCGCACAGAGGGCGGAGCTTCTCGGAGCAATCAGACTTCCGAACGACACCTTCAAAGGTAATGCCGGGACAGAGGTCGTATCCGATATTCTGTTTCTGCAAAAGCGAGACAGACTCATAGATATTGAGCCGGATTGGGTTCATCTTGACACCGACGAAAACGGTATAAGGATGAACTCATATTTTGTTCAGCACCCGGAAATGATACTCGGCGAAATGAAAATGGTAAGCGGTCGCTTCGGACCGGAAGCAACCTGTGAGCCGTTTGATAATGCCGACCTTTCGGAGCTTTTGAACGAAGCAGTCTCAAACATTCACGGAGAAATCTCCGAATACGAGGTTGCGGACGAGCTGGAGGAAGAAGATAATACCATCCCGGCAGACCCTATGGTAAGAAACTTCTCTTACACGGTTTTGGACGATAAAATCTATTTCCGTGAGAACTCCCGTATGTCCCCGGTGGAGGTATCGGCAACCGCTGAGAACCGCATTAAGGGTATGATTGGGATAAGAGATTGCGTTCGCAACCTGATTGAACTGCAAACCGAGGATTACCCCGACAGCGAAATCAAACAGGCACAGGAAAAGCTGAACACTCTGTATGACAGCTTTACAAAGAAGTACGGACTGATTAACAGCCGTGCCAATACTTCCGCCTTTTCCGATGACAGCTCCTATGCTCTGCTCTCTGCTCTTGAGGTCTTGGACGAAAATGGCGAACTGGAACGCAAGGCGGATATGTTCTTCAAGAGAACGATTAAACCGCACAAGCCTGTAACGGAGGTTGACACCGCAGACGAAGCTCTCGCTGTCTCTATGGGCGAAAAAGCAGCCATTGATATGGCATATATGATGGAGTTGTCCGGCAAAAGTGAGGAAGAATTATTTTCTGACTTAAAGGGTGTTATCTTCTTAAATCCCCTTTATGAGTACGGCAATTCTTATGAGCCGAAGTATCTGATGGCAGACGAATATCTGTCGGGCAATGTTCGTGAGAAGCTGGCGACAGCCAAAAGGTCTGCGACTCTGTATCCCGAAGATTACACCGCCAATGTGCAGGCACTTGAAAAGGTGCAGCCAAAGGATTTGACGGCAAGCGAGATTTCCGTAAGGCTCGGTGCGACTTGGATACCGCCCGAAATATTCCAACAGTTTATGTTTGAGTTTCTCGATACGCCACGCTATGCACAGTGGAATATCAAGGTTCACTACTCTCAGTTTACCGGAGAATGGAACATTGAGGGAAAGAGCTACGACCGTTCCAATGTTAAAGCGTACAGCACCTACGGCACTTCCCGTATCAACGCATATAAGATAATCGAGGAAACGCTCAATCTGAAAGATGTCCGTATCTTTGACTATATCGAAGATGACGAAGGCAAAAAGAAAGCCGTTCTCAATAAAAAGGAAACGGCAATCGCACAGGCAAAGCAGGAACTCATAAAGCAGGGCTTTCAGGACTGGATATGGGCTGACCCTGCCCGCCGAGAAAAACTCACGAAGATGTATAACGAAAAGTTCAACAGTATAAGACCCCGTGAGTACGACGGAAGCCACATTGTTTTCAACGGTATGAACCCGGAAATCGAACTCCGTGAACATCAGAAAAATGCGGTTGCACACATTCTGTACGGCGGTAATACGCTGTTGGCACACGCAGTCGGTGCGGGCAAGACCTTTGAAATGGTGGCGGCTGCTATGGAATCCAAACGACTCGGACTTTGCAATAAGTCTCTGTTCGTAGTCCCGAATCACTTAACCGAGCAATGGGCGGCGGAATTCTTGCAGCTCTATCCGGCGGCGAATATTCTTGTGGCGACAAAGCGAGATTTCGAGACAAAGAACCGTAAAAAGTTCTGCGGGCGAATTGCTACGGGAGATTATGACGCAGTAATCATCGGTCATTCTCAGTTTGAAAAAATACCGATGTCCATCGAAAGACAGAGGGCAATTCTTGAGCAACAGCTTGAAGAACTGACAGACGGTATTATGGATTTGAAGCGAAACCGTGGAGAAAACTTTTCCATTAAGCAGCTTGAAAAGTCTAAAAAGTCCGTGAAGCAAAAGCTGGAAAAGCT
>ENA-ORUG01002047-ORUG01002047.1-human-gut-metagenome-genome-assembly--contig:-NODE-2047-length-15432-cov-18.450088_pt1 | contig 15432 bp, 11 predicted proteins | sample MGYA00242079_ERZ509207 | MGnify/ENA primary metagenome ERZ509207 (study PRJEB26280, sample SAMEA2338780) | human gut metagenome | biome: human gut; feature: human-associated habitat; material: faeces...
CAAGACCGCAATTTCACCGGAACGGTGTATAATTGCGCCCTTTATTCTAAAGGGTTTTGGACGTTGCTGCGTTCGTGAACATCATGCACCATCTTTGCAAGTGCCAGCACGACTTCAGGCTGGCGGAACGAGATTTTCAGCAGTTCCATCACCTGATCGTCGGTCAGTTCTCCCGGACAGACCAAAAAGCTTTCCAGCATTCCGGCACGGGTGCAAAGGCGATGCACACGCTCTCTCCGGTTCAGCTCCGACATCCTGCGTTCAAGAATTTTCTCCCGGTGCTGGCAAGAGCGCAGCTTCTGCTCTGCTTTGGCTTTTTCGTTGCGGAGGTAGGCAAGGTCGGTTTTCGGTTGGGTCATGGCATCACACTCCTAAAAAAGAAGTCACCTATCAGGCACTCGTGTGCAAGATAGATGACTTCGTACTATAATTAAATATCGATTTTAGAACTCAAATTTATAGGCGGCTAGATTTGGATCCGGTCCATATAAGTATTTTTGATAGGTTGCGGCGGAAAGTTTTTCTTGTGATTTGAGCATTTCATGATGAATTTGATTGTCAGTCTTTGTTTCCATGATTAAGGCGGATACACTCATTATTAAATCATCGTTTTCGGATTTGCATAGCATATAATTAACAACATAATCAAAATAACTGTGCAAATGATTAACAATGACTTCCAAATCATCAACTTCATGGCCGATATGTGTCAAAATATTTCGTGCACGATACACTCGCTTCAATTGCCATTTTATTCTCTTGTCGTGCTTTTCCAAATACTTTAAAATATGCTCACCATCTGAAAATTCCTTGCGCATATTATATAGCCTGCTTCTAAGTAAGATATTTTCAGAAAGCAGTGAGTAAATTTCTTTCATTGCGGGCGAGTTGAATTCATTCAATGAAAAATATACAACAAATTCAGAATAGGTAGTTATTCCGAGTCGATTAAGTTCTTCGGCATCTACAGAACTCTTCAGTTGAGCATATAAAAGACGTGTTACCTTTAAAAGATATGTCTTTTGAATTATTTCACACATACTAACAATAACATTATCTCTCTCATTATTGGTTGATGGATTTAAAAACAGCGTTTCAAGAGCTGTCCAAAAAGTTCTTACCATTGTTGAGATTGATTTTGCATCCAGCGCCTCCGAATGCATATCAAATGCCCTTGATAGTGTTTCTACGACTTCAGATGACAAAGCTTTTTCAGCAACAATATTTTCAATGCGGCAGTCAATAGTAGGAAGCTCCACATAGGGCCGCTTTTGCAGAAAACTTGGCATTCTGAATTCGGTATATATTTCGTCTTCTGTTTTGAATAGCATCTTGTACACTTGCTTTTCTGCTGCGAAATGTATGAAGTATCTTTTGAATGTTTGAAGGAAATTTATTGTATCTGTAAGGCTTTTTATGGCCTGATATGGATCTGGGGCATACGCTTCATACTTTACTATTTCAAATCTTTCATGTTTCAATGCGTGATGCTTTCGCTTTTCATAATCAGAAATCAAATCTGCAACTTTTCGTTCGGATTGTAAGTTCTTTAGTTCCTTGTTAACATCTACTTTCCGAATTTTCATGTTTATATGAATTTTATCGCTTATTCCTTCAAGATAATCTATGACCTCTGTATTCATTAAAATCAGAAATGTATGTTTTCGGGGTTCACAGCTAAAAGAATTGATATAGTCACAGATTTGAGAAAGATTTTCTATTCTTCTTTGACTGTTATTAAAATACCTCTTTGAGCAAATATACAAATATTTCCTTGCATATCCATACTTTCTTAATGAAACGTAGTAATTTTTTATACAGTATAGTAGCTTTCCTTTATCATTTGTTTTAAGTATCAGATATTTGATCTCTTCTGCATACTGCTGCAAATATTTTTGCGGAGTACAAGCCTGTGTAAAAACACCAATCCAACGCTCTAAAACCGCTGAGTTATCTATTGATTCAGAAAAGCCCGTTTGAATACGTTCAAGTCGTGCACCGAGAATTTTCTTCAAGATATAATCGTCTTCTGTCGTATCCAAAAATTCCTCAATTATTGGCGATATATAACTTTTATAATAGGTGTTTATAATGTTATACTTCTTTAGTAGATGATATAATTCGCGCAATTCAAACATTAAAGTGATAGAATTATGGAGGGGCAGCATATATGTATCGGCTGATGAATTACTTAACAATTCGTCCGTGCTTTGATAAAAAAGCCACAGCATATCTAGTGATGGATCTTTGCTCCAGCTGTCTGGTCTATGGACAATCATCTTTTAACCTCCCATGTCTTGTTCGGTCAAATTATACATCAATCCGTAATAATAAGCAAGAAAAACCTCAGTCCATCATTTTTATAGCCTGAGGTTTTTCTTATACACTTATCTGGTTTTAGATTAACATCAAATACCCCTGCACGATCGCCGCAGGCAGCAGGAATTTCTTTTCTACGCTGCCAAAGCGTACCGTTACCATATCGGGCTGGATGGCTGCTACCGTGCCAACGCCAAACGCCTTATGCTTGACCTTGACACCAACCTTGATTTTGGAAACATCCACCTTGACAGGCGGTTTTGGCTGAGCGGCAGGCTGGCTGTTCAGACCAAAGCTCGGCTTTGCTACTCCAATGCCAACGCTCGACCCAGCCGGGCGCGGTGTAAAGCTGCCGGGGGTACCGGAAACCGGGCGGGGTGTATAGCTGTTGCTCGGTTTGTGGATTTTGCTGCCGGAAGCCTGCGTGTTTTGCGCCGTGTTGGTTTTGGGCGTAAAACCGCCATAGCTGATGATGGGCTTTGCGGGCTGTGGCGCAGGCTTCTTTGCAGGAGCCGGTTTCGGCTCGTCCTCGTCCGGGGTGAAATAGGGCTTTGCGGGCAGGTCATCCGGAGCGGGCGCAGGGGCTTCCATAGATGCCTGCTGCAAGGTAAACATCTTGTTGTAGTCGGCATCCGAGAGCACCGTATCCCAGCCGCCACGATCCTCGCCATCGTGACGATTAATGCCGGTGTAGCTCAGACTGGCATCTTCGTACCGCTTGAATTTGTACACAGCATCGTTCATCAGGGAATCGTTGAATACACCCAGCGATACCAGCAACTCAAAGTCCTTCACCGACAGACCGGTGACCTTCTTGAACAAGCCCGGCTCCAACTGGGTGATCACGTCTTTCAGGCAGCGCTCCCGGTAATCCGTCAGATACATGAACACCGGAATGCGGGTGGCGAACTTGATGAGCTTTTCCTGAATCTGCTTGCGCTTGGACTTGTACTCTTTTTCCTCGTCCGAAAGCTCCTTCTTCTGCTTCGGGGTAAGGTCTTTGGTGCCTTCTTTCTTCGCCTTTTTCACCTTTTCGGACTTGGCGATGATGGTTTCGATGTCCGAGTTCAGGCTGCGGAAGCCCTCGATTTTCATCAGGGCATCCATAGCATCCTTGTTGGCGATGAGGCGGGAGAGGGTCTCGTTGTCTACGTTCACCAGCAGCACACTTTCCCAGCGCTTTGCCAGCAGGGTGGCAGAGGTGCCAGCCATGGCAATGTCGAGAATATCCCCGGCGTTGATCTGCCGCATGGAACTGCCATCATAGGCAATGACCGGCAGGAAGTTGATAAATTCCGCTACCTTCTTTTCCGGGTTGCCCTCGTGGATGTTCAGACGGCAGCTATAATCGGAGATCTGCCGCAGAGCACGGTTGAGCGCAAAGTCGAACACATAGCACTCTTTCTTGATGATCTCCTTTTGCCCCTTGTCCGTGGTCACTTCCCAAGGGCTTTGCACACGGAATGCAGCCTGAAAATAGGTCTCCGGGCTGGAGAGGTTCCGCAGCATAAAGATGCCTGTCCACGGCTTCACCGTCACGCCGGTGGTCAGCTTGCCACAGGAAAGGGTAATGGTCTTGGTCTCCAGCGGGTCGCCCATGGAACGCTGTACCGGCTCCAGTGCGGCAGCACCAATGCCAGCCTCCGTACCGGCGCAGACATTGATCCGGTAGTCGTGGTAGAAGGTGTTTTTCCTATCTGCCAGCAGGTTTGCCATAGCGTAGCAGGATGCCACGTTGGGCAAGAACCACAGGGTGTGCTGCAGCACGTTCAGCAGACGGGAGTCCGCAAAGGGCAGAGCGGGCTTTTTTGCGCCTAGCTTTAGCTCGTCCACGGTAGTTTCCAGATAGGAACACCGCATCAGGTCCAGCCACTTCTGCACATAATCCTCGTAGACAAAACGGCAGTCCCGGCCTTTCCCCTTGGCGGAAAAGAACACGTTCAGGTCAAATTCATCGTATTCACCCTGCTTGGCAATCTGCTGGATGCTTTCCGGAATCTTGTAGGTCATCATGACCATCCGGGGCAGAGCGGCGTACTGTGCCACGCTTTCCACCGTGCGCTGCATAGCCTCATCGTCCAGCACCTTGAATGGATGCTCCTTGAAAGGGAACAGTTCCTCGATGGGAATCTGCTGCACTTGCTCCCGCTTTTGTTCCTGCCGGGATTCTTCGGTGGAAAACATCTCATCGAGACCTTTCAGCGCCAAGTTTGCGTTGCTTTTCGGCATCGGCCAGCACCTCCCTCGTCAAAGATTGATAGGCCGCTGCCACCTTTCCTTTCGGGTCATGGGCAAAGATGCTCCTGCCCTCTGCGCTGATTTCCGCCGCACGGACAGAGTGCGGAATGGGCTGCTCAAACACCCGGATTTTGCTGCCGTACACCTGCCGAATCAGTGCATCGATTTCCCTGCCGTAATTGGTGCGGCTGTCCGTCATGGTCATCAGGATACCATCGATTTTCAGCTTCGGGTTGATTTGCCGGCGCACTTTCTGAATGGTCTGCAGCAGCTGCTCCAGACCCTTTGCCGAAGGGTACTGCGCCTGCACCGGAATCAGCGTGGTATCCGCTGCGGCCAGTGCATTGATGGCGGTATCTCCACAGGAGATAATTATAAATTCGCACATAGTGCGTACCGCTAGCCATAGAAGCGGAGCGACTACTGTCAGCATTCCCAGAGACGGCGTACAATCCAGCAGGATATAATCGTATTCCCGCCGGGCACTGTCCAGCACCTGTTTCAGCATCTTTTCCCGGTTCATGCTGTTCACCAGAGCCACTTCCAGCCCTGCCAGTTCGATGTTAGCCGGAATCAGGTCAACGCCTTCCACATGGTGCAGGATGCCTTCACCGAGCGGGATGCACTGGTCGTTCATGGCTTTTGCCATCAGGGTAGAAAGCGTAACAGGCAGCTCATCGGGCTGCTGCCAGCCCATGCTGGTGGTAAGCGACCCCTGCGGGTCGGCATCCACCAGCAGCACCTTTTTGCCTTCCCGTGCAAGCCCTACGCCCAGATTTTCGCAGGTCGTGGTTTTGCCGGTTCCGCCTTTCTGATTGACGATAGCAATCGTGGTTGCTTTTTTCGACATTTTCATCACCCCCTGTTCGATAAATCATGATTGGTTTGGTTCTGGTAATAAAGCTGCATGGTCGTGGGTGCATTGTAGAGTGCAGCCAGCAGATACTGCTTCATGTTCCGGACCGGCGCGGTACTTTCCGCAAGACACTTCAGCACAAAGCGGATATGGTCTGCATTCAGCTTCATGAATCGGCTGCGCACGACCTCCGCGGGCTTGTCATCCCCTGCCACCCGCAGCAGCTTGCGTTTGGTGGAACAGGTGTCCACAAGCAAGTCCACGATCTGGTAGATGGTGTCCTCATCGTCCGGGCAGGCCCGGAGCAGCAAGTCCATCTCCAACGACTGCATAAAATACGCTTCCAGCCGTGTGCGCTCATCCGGTTCGCTTTCCGCGTCGGAAGAGAAAGGATCAGGTTCACTCCCCTCGGTTTTATTCCACTCAGTCTTATTTCCTCGTGATTTTGCCGTTTCCTGCTGCGCTGAATCCGCGGCACCGGAACCGTTCTTTTCACGATTCCGGAAACGCGGGTCTGCAAAGTTTTTGACGTAAATCAGATTGGGTTTTCCCAGCCCGCGCCGTTTGCGCTCAATCAGTCCAAACTTTTCCAATTCCCGGAACAGTTTGGTTGCCTTGTTGTCTGCGCAGCCCAGTGCATCCATCACTTCCTGCACAGGAAAAATGATATACACTCTCCCCTGCTCATCCAGCCATCCGTTTTTCACCGACAGCCCCATGCGGTCCAGCAGGATGCCGTACAGCGTTTTGGCATCGGTGGACAGGTCCTTGAATTTTATGTCCCGGAATAAAATTTTGGGCACCCGGAAATACGAGAACATCTCGCCTGACTGCCCATAGAAATAGTCAAACATCCTGACTTCCTCGCTTGTTCTGCCTTGTCACATCCTTGACACCTCCGTTCGTAGTATGATGAAATATGTATGACTATCGTTATTTTTCTTTACAAAGATGGCCTGCCATGCTACAATAGCCGCATCTACGGCCACCGGACAACAGGAAAGGAGTATCTCATGGCCAAAACTGCCGACACCATTGCCATCTATTCCCGCAAATCCCGCTACACCGGCAAGGGCGAAAGTATCGGAAATCAGATCGACCTCTGCCGCGAATATATCCGCACTCACTACGGCGATGCCGCCGCGGAACATGCCGTTGTCTTTGAGGACGAGGGCTTTTCCGGCGGCAACCTGAACCGCCCGGATTTCAAAAAGATGATGACTGCGGCCAAGGACCGGAAATTCAAGGCCATTGTGGTCTACCGTCTGGACCGCATCAGCCGCAACATCAGCGACTTTTCCAGCCTGATTGAAGAACTGGGACGGCTGGGCATCGACTTTGTGTCCATCCGTGAAAGTTTTGACACGTCCAGCCCCATGGGCCGCGCGATGATGTACATCGCATCGGTGTTCAGTCAGCTGGAACGCGAGACCATCGCAGAGCGCATCCGGGACAATATGCACGAGCTGGCAAAGACCGGGCGCTGGCTGGGCGGCACCACCCCCACCGGCTACGCCTCCGAAAGCGTCAAGAGCATCACAGTGGACGGCAAGACAAAAAAGGCCTGCAAGCTCAAGCTGCTGCCGGATGAAGCAGAGATCATCTACAAAATTTTCGACCTCTACGAGCAGTACGATTCTCTGACCATGACCGAGACCGAGCTGCTGCGGCAGGGCATCAAAACAAAAACCGGGCGTTCGTTCACCCGGTTTTCCATCAAGTCGATTTTGCAGAATCCTGTCTACCTGATTGCAGACAGGGACGCCTATCAGTATTTTGTGGACAATGAAGCAGAACTGTTCGCCCCGGAGTCCGATTTCGACGGTGTGCGCGGCGTGCTGGCCTACAACCGCAGCAACCAGGAAAAAGGCCGTGCCACCGTCTACAATCCCATCAGCGAATGGATCGTTTCGGTGGGCGAACACCCCGGCATCATCTCCTCGAACCGGTGGATTCGGGTGCAGGAGTCGCTGGAACGGAACAAATCCAAATCCTACCACAAGTCCCGCGGCAACGAGGCCCTGCTCACCGGTCTGCTGTGGTGCTCCTGCGGCAGCCGGATGTACCCGAAGGTCACCGGGCGCAAAACTGCCGACGGGCAGGTTGTCTTTCCTTATATGTGCAAGCTGAAGGAGCGCAGCCGGAGAGAGTTATGTAATGTCCGGAATGCCAACGGCAATTTGCTGGATGCTGCCATCTGCGAACAGGTCAAGCACCTTGCCGACCATTCCAGCGACTTTATGAAGCAGTTGGAAAAGGCAAAGTCCGCCCACGCAGGCAACCGCTCCGAGTTTGAGACCAAGCTTTCTGCCCTGCGCAAAGAGCAGGCCGAGACGCAGCGGAAGATCACCGCCCTCATCGACTCCCTTGCCGATTTCGGCGACAGTACCGCCGCAGTCCACCTGAAAAAGCGCATTGAGGAACTGAACGGTCAGGATGCCGCCCTGAGCTCCCATATCCGGGAGCTGGAAAGCCTTACGGACGAAGGCGTTCTGGCAGGGATGGAATTTGACCTGATGCGTCAACTGCTGACCGTGTTCCACGACAACATCGACGACATGACCGTGACCCAGAAGCGTGCTGCCATCCGCACGGTGGTGCGCAAGGTGGTATGGGACGGCAAGGTGGCGCATGTGGTGCTCTTCGGTTCACCGGAGGATGAAATCGACTGGACCACCTTCCCGGTAGACCCGGAAGAGGACGAGAATGACCCCGGGGGCGGTGGAGATGGTTCCGATTCTCCGTCCGGCGTTCGCTCGGGTGAGGATAGCAAACGAGATCCGGATGCAGTTCCGGCGGGAGCGCAAGAGCGGCAGCACCGTTTCCCTGCAAGAAACACTGGAAGCGGATGGGGAGTCTGCCCTGACGCTGGCGGATGTGCTGCAGGACAGCTTTTGCATGGAGGAATGCTGTGAGAAGAAGGCAGACCTGCTCCGGGTGCGGCAGCTGCTGGAAACGCTGCCTGCGCGGGAGCGGCAGATCCTGCTGCTGCGGTACGGGCTGGCCGGGCAGCCGCCCCTGACCCAGCTGGAAACGGCACAGCTGCTGGGCATCAGCCGCAGCTATGTGTCCCGTCTGGAAAGCCACGCGCTGTGCCAGCTGCGCCAGCATTGGGACAAAAAACCGGCGCAGGAGTGAAACATTTCTCCTGTGCCGGTCTCGGAATCCTTATTCGGTCAGCGCGCTTGCCTGGATCTCGTCCAGCTGCTCAAAGGTGTACAGCCGGTTCAGCGCCTCGACCAGCTCCTTTTTGGAAAGGCGCGGCGGCAGGCCCAGTGCATTCAACAGCTTTGCCTTGCGCTCTGCGCTGCCCGGCTTGCCGGAGAGCCCCCATTCGTACAGGTCCGTGTAGGTGATCTGCCGACCTTCCGGGCGGGCAGGCGCTGCGCCTGCCTCAGCCCCGAGGGCATCCCGCAGAGCCTGCAGAACGATGGCATCCTCCACACCTTCCACCCCCAGCAAACCTTCCTTGCCGGGCTGCTCCTTGCGCTTTTCCTTGCCATGAATGGCGGGCACATAGGCCTGCACCACGTTCTTTTCGCCCACCAGATTCGTGATGTAGTTCCGGATGCGGAAGCCCGCCGCATCCGAATCCGTCAGCAGGATCAGCCCGTTTTTCTGCGCCAGTGCTTTGAACAGCTGCTGGCGCTTTTTGTCTTTGTAAATGCCAAATCCATCCGTCAGCAGGATCATGGCATCGGTCAGGTGCGCAAGGCGGGCGGCATCGTATTTGCCCTCCACGATCAGCACCCGGCCGGTATGGATCATTTTATTCTGCATCATCGTCCACTCCCTGCCATGGCCAGCCGGCACAGCGCCGTTTCCATCAAGATCTGCTCTTCCACCGGCTGGCTCTTCAGGCTCTGGTCCAGCTCCAACAGCACCTGCAGGCAGGCTTCGATCTGCCCCAGCGTATAGTGCGACGCCGTTTCGGCCGAGCGCTTGAGCCGGTAATCGCTGCCCTTGTAGCCAAAGTCCTTGAACACCGTACTGTAGTTCTTTTTGCGGGCCGCGCCCAGCTTGACCCGGTACAGGTCCACATAGCTGCCGATCATGGCCGCCGTGATGGCAATGGGCTCCTGCTGCAGGCGCAGAAGGGTCTGCAATTTCTTGCAGGCACCGGTGGCGTTTTTGGCGGTGATCATGCGGATCATCTCAAACACATCGGCTTCCAGGCTCACGGTGCCCATATCGGCCACCATGGCAGCGGTCACGGTCTGGTAGCCGGACAGCGCACAGAGCTTGTCCACCTCATTTTCCAGCAAAAATGGATCCTCGCCGCAGCGTTCCAGCAACGCAGCAGCCGCGCCGTCCGGCAGTGAGGTTCCCTGTGCCTTTGCCCGGTCGATCATCATGGCCTTGAGCTCAAAGGGCCGGGGCTTGGCCAGCTCTTCAACGTAGCCGATGGCCTTGCACTGGGCAATGAGTTTCTGGGCCGATTTCCCAGCCTTGAGCTTGCTGCGCTCCAATGGGAACACACTGCCCAGCACCACCACCGCATTTTCCAGGCTGGCCAGCGTACTGCACAGCTCGTCCAGATCCTTTGCGCCGTATGCGCCCGGGTCCACCTCCGGCAGCACCACCACGCGGCGGGTGCCAAAAAAAGAGATGGTGCCCGCCGCCATGATCAGTCCTTCGATTTCCGGAGCCGCACCGTCCAGCACGGTTGCGTCCTCGTCACTGTCTGCCGAGAGGATGCGGACAGCCGCGTTCACCGCCTGCCGCACCAGATACCGCTCTGTGGAATAAAAATAGTACACCGGGCAGCCTTTGTCGGCCAGCTGCCGGAGTTTTGCCTCGGTCGCCAAACCCGCGGCCCCCTTTCGGATGAATTGTTATAATACCCATATAGTGTACCACACTCCGGCCGGATTGCAAAGCATCACTCTGCCCACCAGCCGCCGGAAGGGCGCAGGCTGAGGGAAGCATATACCGCTTCCCCGCCCTGCATCCATTGGTAATGATCACTCCGGCTCAGCAGCTGTTCCCACTGCACGGCCTCCGGCTTTGCCGGAGATGCCAGCAGCCACTGCACCCGGACCGGTTCGGCCAGCGTCACCGTTCCGCTCACGGTCACGAACTGCTGTTCCCCGATGGTCAGCCGCACAAGGCAGCCGGACCGGGTACGCAGGGTCTCCACCGCTGCGGTCTGCGTCTGCCGGGTGACGGCGCTTCCCACCGGCTGCACTGCCACTCGGCACATCGTCCGGGCAGGCAGCGTGCAGGCATTTTCCGGGTCCAGACGCAGATCTGCCAGCAGTTCCACCGTGGTCACGCCCCGGCGGGCCAGCTGGTTTTCCACCGCCCGCTGAGTGGATGCCCCGCCCCGGAACAGCACCACGGCTGTGTGATTCTGGCTGACCACCACCGCCGGGCTGTTGGCACTGCCCACAAGGTCGACGTGCACCACATCCCGGCACAGGGCATTGCCTGCGCCAATGGCAAGGGCTGCCGTCAGCAGAAGGCCCGGCACAGCCACCCGCAGACGCACCTTCCAGACATGTGCCAGCCCGCACAGAGCCATCAGCAGCAGACAAACAAGGGCTGCATAGTTTGTGTCAAAATACATCCCCGCCCCAGGCTTGGCGCTGACCCACACGGCCCAGCGATTCAGCAGGCCGGTCAGAAATTCCGCCGCTTTGCCAATCATCGTATATAACGGCCCGGCTGCCGGGACCAGCCCCGCAAAGGCAGTACCAAGGCCCAGCAGAAGCATGGGCTGCACCAGCCAGAGCACCGCCACGCCGGAAGCCACCGCCCACAGGCTCACGCTCAGCCCCCGCAGCACCAGAACTGGAAAGGTCGCTGCCGAAGCACAGACCCCGATGCACACCGTCTCGGTCAGGCTGCTGCGGACATGTCGCAGGATGCGCTGCAATACAGATGGCTTTTTCTTCCGGGTCGCGTGCGCTGCAAAGAGTGCATGCAGGTGACGGGAAAGCTCCGCACCGGCCAGTGTACCCAACACAGCGGCAAACGACAGCTCAAAGCCGATATCACACACGGCATAGCTGTTGCGGGCGGTCATCAGGATGCCCGCCGCCGCCAGTGAGGTGAGGGCGTCCGATGCGCCATAGACCCACACACCCAGTGCGCTGACCCATACCGCCACAGCCGCCCGGCAGACAGAAGGCGTAAAACCGGTGACCCCTGCCAGCAGCAGCGCCAGGAAGGCCGTAAACAGCGCCTTGACCCGGCGGCTGCGATAACTGCGTTCCCGCCTGCGTCGGCCGAACACGTCCCCGCACAGAATGGAGACGTGCATCCCGCTGACCACCAGCACATGGGAAAGGCCCGCACCCCGGTAGGCGCTGCGCAGGGCGGAAGAAAGATGGTTCCGGTCGCCCACCGTCATGGCGGCCAGAACCCCGCCGGCATCCTCGTTCATCTCACCGCGCAGGCTGGTACTGAGCCGCTTTTGCAGGCGGCCGGTGCGCGCCCGGAAGCTGCTGCTTTTGCCCAGCCGGGCAAAAGCCTGCGGCTCCCTTGCCCACAGTACAACGCCGTCGGCAAAGAGGGTTGTACGGTCGGCAGGCTCCGGCGCTTCCAGCGCAAAGCGCCCCTCCACCCGCTCCCCGGCTTCACAGACCGGCAGGGTATCGCATTCCACCCGGAACTCTGCCGCCCGGCCGTTGACCCGTTCCACCCGCAGCACCGCATCCACGATACCCGGATAATAGGATGCCGACACCGATTCCACTTCTGCCGTCAATGCTACCGTCTGCCCGGCGTATTTTTCCAGCGTTTGTTCCAGACGGGCATTGGTATGTCTCGCGGCAGCCAGCCCGGCCGCCGCACCCAGCAGCAGGCAGAGCAATGCTTTGCGGGTGCGGTCCGGGATGCACAACAGCAGGCAGACGGCTACAAAAAATGCCGCAAACGGCACAAAAAGTTCCGTTTGCGGCAAAAAAGCGCATACTAACGCAACACCCAGCATTCCGGCGCAGAATACGCAGAGCGGGCGTCGCATGGCGGCTTAGTGGAAGAACAGGGGCAGCGGCTCCAGGAAGATGATATCCTTGCGCTCTGCTGCGTCACCCTCGGCCAGAACAGCAGCCTGGCCCACGATGGTGCACTGGGTTTGCTCGGCCAGTGCATCCAGAGCTTTCAGCGAACCACCGGTGGAGATCACATCATCCACCACCAGCACGCGCTTGCCGCTCATCTTGTCCAGCTCCTTGCGGTCAATGACCAGCTTCTGCTTGCCGGCGGTGGTAATGGACTGATCTTCCACCACAACGGGGTCCGGCATATACAGCTTGACGCCCTTGCGTGCACAAACGTAAGGCTTGCCGCTCTGACGGCTCATCTCGTGGGCCAGCGGGATGCCCTTGGCCTCAGCGGTGAGCAGGATGTCAAACTCCGGGCACTTCTTGAGCAGCTCGGTGGCAGCAGCCACGGTCAGCTCGGCGTCGCCCAGCATGATGAAGGCCGCAATGTCCATGTGGTCGTTCACCTTGCAGATGGTCAGTTCACGGGTCAGGCCTGCAACATGCAGGGTATAAGTGTCAGCCATAATCAAATTCTCCCTTTCATAATCGGCATCAGACGGGCAGCTTTTCGCCGCCCAGAACATGGAAGTGCAGATGCTTCACGGTCTGGCCGGCATCCTCGCCCACATTGGAAATGACGCGGTAGCCATTTTCCAGCCCCTGCTCCTTGGCCAGCTTTGCGATGACGGCAAAAATATGGCCCAGCAGAGCACCGTCCTTCTCGGTCAGCGCAGCGGCCGAGGTGATGTGCTTTTTGGGAATGACGAGGAAATGCACCTTGGCCTGCGGGTTGATGTCGTAAAACGCCACCACCTGCTCATCCTCGTACAGCTTTTTGGAGGGGATCTTGCCCTCCGCGATCATGCAGAACAGACAATCTTCCATGGGAAACACTCCTTCCTGATCTTTGCCTTATTTATTCGCCCAGTGCCTTCTTGACGATGGCACCCACAGCAGCCAGTGCCTCGTCGATCTTGGTCTCGTCCTTCAGACCAGCCATTGCAAAGTCCGGCTTGCCGCCGCCCTTGCCGCCGGCGATAGCAGCCAGCTCCTTCACCAGCACGCCAGCCTTCAGGCCCTTTTCCTGTGCCAGCTTGTTGACGGTAACAGCCATGGTGATCTTATCCTCGGCCTTGCCCACCAGCACAGCCACCACAGGGTTCACGGCCTTGTCACGGATGCTGTCGCACATACCACGGAGGGTGTCGCCAGTGGTACCGGTAAAGTATGCAGAGGCGATCTTCACGCCGTCTGCTTCCTCGGCATTATCGAACAGGCTGTCCACCTTGGATGCGGCGATCTTTGCCTTGAGCTCTTCCAGCTCCTTGCTCATAGCCTTGTTCTCAGCCATGACAGCCTCGGCGCGGACAGGCAGTGCGGTGACATTGTTAGCCTTCAGGGTATTGGCCACATTGTGCAGCATAGCCTCCTGCATGTTGGCGCGGATCAGCAGGTTGCGGCCGGTGACAGCCTCAATGCGGCGGATGCCGGCGGCCACAGAGCTCTCGCTCACGATCTTGAAGCCGCCGATCTGGGCAGTGTTCTTGACATGGGTGCCGCCGCAGAACTCGGTGGACCAGCCCTCGATATCAACGACGCGCACGACCTTGCCGTACTTCTCGCCGAACAGAGCCATCGCACCCAGCTTCTTGGCCTCCTCCACAGGCATCTCCTTCACGGTGACGTTCATGGACTCGAAGATCTTGTCGTTGACGATCTTCTGCACCCGTGCCAGCTCCTCGGGGGTCACGGCACTGAAGTGGGTAAAGTCGAAGTGAGTGATGGAGGCATCCTGGTAGGAACCAGCCTGGTGCACATGATCACCCAGCACCTCACGCAGGGCAGCCTGCAGCAGATGGGTGGCGGTGTGGTTGCGGGCAATGGCCATGCGGTATTCCTTATCGACCTTTGCGGTCAGGTGGTCACCCACCTTCACGATGCCGCTTTCCAGCACACAGGTGTGGACGTAGTAGCCCTTGGGGGTCTTTTTCACGTCCAGCACGCGCAGGCTGCAGTCGGCACTGGTCAACACGCCGTGGTCAGCGGCCTGGCCGCCCATCTCGGCGTAGAATGGGGTCTTGTCCAGCACCACCAGCACGCCTTCCTTGGCCTGCTCGTCGGTAGCAATGGCGTCGGTCAGGGTTTCCTCATCGCTGAGGGCCACAACGGTGCTCTTGTCGTTCAGGGTATCGTAGCCGGTAAAGACAGTGGGCTCGGCGGTGAGACCGCCGAACAGGTCCTCGCTCCAGCCGGAGATGTTCTTCTTCAGACGCTCGGCACGGGCACGCTCCTTCTGCTTCTTCATCTCAGCATGGAAGCCTTCCTCGTCGATCTCCAGGCCCTGCTCCGCAGCGATCTCCTTGGTCAGATCCAGGGGGAAGCCGAAGGTGTCGTTGAGCTTAAAGACGTCCAGGCCGCTCAGCAGGTTCTGGTGGGCCTTCTCCAGGCCGTCGATCATGTTGTTCAGGATGTTCATGCCGGCGTCGATGGTACGGGCAAAGTTTGCCTCCTCGGTGCCGATGACCTTCTTGATATAAGCATCATGCTCGCGCAGCTCGGGGTATGCACTCTCGCTGGACTGGATAACAGTCTCCACCAGATCCACCAGGAAGGGGTGGTCGATGCCCAGCATCCGGCCATGACGGGCTGCACGGCGCAGCAGGCGGCGCAGCACATAGCCGCGGCCCTCGTTGGAGGGCAGGATGCCGTCGGACACCATGAAGGTGCAGCTGCGGATGTGGTCGGTGATGACACGGATGGAAATGTCGGTCTTGGGATCCTGCTTGTAGGTCTTGCCCGCGATGTGCTCCACATGGTGCAGCACGCTCTGCACGGTATCCACCTCAAACAGGTTGCCCACGTTCTGCATCACGCAGGCCAGACGCTCCAGGCCCATGCCGGTATCAATGTTGGGGCGTGCCAGACGCTCGTAGTGGCCCTTGCCGTCCGCGTCGAACTGGCTGAACACCAGGTTCCAGATCTCCATATAGCGGTCGCAGTCGCAGCCCACGCCGCAGGTCGGCTTTT
>ENA-ORUG01002051-ORUG01002051.1-human-gut-metagenome-genome-assembly--contig:-NODE-2051-length-15423-cov-14.730804_pt1 | contig 15423 bp, 9 predicted proteins | sample MGYA00242079_ERZ509207 | MGnify/ENA primary metagenome ERZ509207 (study PRJEB26280, sample SAMEA2338780) | human gut metagenome | biome: human gut; feature: human-associated habitat; material: faeces...
GCCGCCCGGCCCTGCGGCGGATGGGGGTAGACGGTCGTGTTGTGCAGCAGGTTGCCCTGCGCGTCGAGCGCCACGACCTTGCATCCCGTGCGGAATCCCGGGTCGATGGCCACGACGCGCTTCTGCCCCAGCGGCGAGGAGAGCAGCAGCTGGCGCAGGTTCTCGGCGAAAACCCGGATCGCCTCGTCGTCGGCCTTCTCCTTGGCCGCCGCGAGCTGTTCGGTCTCGATCGAGGGGCGTATCAGGCGTTTGAACGCGTCGGCCACGGCCGCTTCCATCCATTCGCGCGTCGCCGAGCCGGGCCGTACGAACAGCCGGCGGAGACTTTCGATGCAATGTTCGGCATCCACGTCGACCGCGATTTTCAGAATGCCCTCCTCCTCGCCGCGGCGCATGGCCAGGAAGCGGTGCGACGAGATGCTGCGCAGGGGCGTCGCGGCGTCGAAATAGTCGGCGTATTTCGCCCCTTCCGTCTCTTTGCCTTTGACGAGTTTCGAATGGACGATGCCTTCGCGGGCGAACGTGCGGCGCAGCGTGTTGCGGGCGCGCTCGTCTTCCGAGATACGTTCGGCGACGATGTCGCACGCCCCGGCGAGGGCCTCCTCCGGGGTCGGCACTTCGGCCGAAACGAACCGCCGGGCCTGCTGCACGACGTTGCGGGACTGCTGCGCCAGGATGATTTCGGCCAGCGGCTCCAGGCCCCGTTCGCGCGCCACGGTGGCCCGCGTGCGGCGTTTGGGTTTGTAGGGCAGGTAAATGTCCTCCAGCTCCACCGCATCCCAGCACTCCGCGATGCGCCGGCGGAGTTCCGGGGTCAGCCTGCCCTGCCCCTCGATGGTCGTGAGCACCGTCTGCTTGCGGGTTTCGAGTTCGGTGAGCCGGTCGAGCCACTCCTTGACGGAGGCGACCTGCACCTCGTCGAGCGAGCCGGTCGCTTCCTTGCGGTAGCGGCTGATAAAGGGTATCGTCGCCCCTTCGCGGAGCAGACGCACGGTCCCCTGCACCTGGTGCAGCGGAATTTGCAGTCGTCGGGATATGATTTGTTCGATCATGTTCGGAAAAATGTTCTTCGGCAAAGATAGGAAAAAGCCACCCCGGCGGCAAATCCCGGGGTGGCTTTCGCGACGGAGCAGCTTCTATTCCGCCGTGAGCAGGAATACGCCGCTGTCGTAAATCTTCGGCATCGAGGGGTTGATGCCGGCGTTCGAGAGCATCTCGCCGCTGAAGGTTTTGCCGTCGAACCAGTTGCGCGATTTGTCGACGTTCAGTTCGCGGATGGTGTAGCCCGTCTTCGGGTCGAGTCCCTGCAAGCGGAATTTCGGGATCAGCGAGCGGCCCTGGTACCGGAGGCTGTACGTGAACAGCACGGCCTGCTTCCGGTCCTTCGAAACGTACATCAGGCCGTAGCAGCCGCTCTTGTCATAGGGCGTGCCGATGCGGTAGAGGTCGCCCTGCATCACGATGTCGCGGTACTCCTTGTAGCTGGCGATGGCCCGGCGGGCCAGAGGCAGAGTCATCTGGAAACCGCTGTCCTTCTCGAGGCCCGAAAAGTTCAGGCTGGCCACCGGGATGTTCGGATAGCCTGCCTTGACCAGCGCCTTGCGGAGCAGATGGATGTAGTTGGATGCACGGCAGCCGCCGCCCGTCTGGGTGATGAGCAGGGCTGTATGCTCGAGGTCGTACTTGCCGCTGTTCAGCGCGTCGAGGAACTGGCCAATGACCAGCAGTGCCGGATAGCAGGTGTCGTTGTGGACATATTTCAGGCCCAGCTGCGCCACAGCGCTGCCGCAGTTGCCAAGGATCTCGCACTTGTAGCCGTCGTAGCGCAGGGCGTATTCCAGCAGGCGGAACTGGGTGATGGCCATGTTGGGGATGAGGATGGTGTGAGTTTTCTTCATCTCCGGGGTGAATTTGGGGTAATTGTATTCCATAGGTTCCTCCTATGTTACTTCTTATCTTCGTCTCGCTCATCCAGTGCGGCGAACAGGCTGCGCAGGCGGATATTGACAGCACCCAGGTTTGTAATTTCGTCAATTTTCAGCTGGGTGTAGAGCTTGCCGCCCTCCTGCAGGATCTCGCGGGTCTCATCGGTGGTGATGGCATCCACGCCGCAGCCGAAGGACACCAGCTGTACCAGGTCCATATCGTTCTGGGTGGTGCAGTACTTGGCGGCGGCATACAGGCGGCTGTGGTAAGTCCACTGGTTCAGCACGCTGGTGGGGAACTTTTCCACGCGGTTGGAGATGCTATCCTCGGTGACCACCGCCGCGCCGTGGCGGGTGATGAGGTGGTCGATGCCGTGGTTGATCTCCGGGTCCACATGGTAGGGGCGTCCGGCCAGCACGATGATGCGCCTGCCCTGACGGCGGGCCTCATCAATGATCTCGCTGCCCTTGACCCGGATCTGTGCCATGTGGGCTTCATACTCAGCGTAGGCAGCGTTGGCAGCCTCCTGCACTTCCTTCTCGGAGATGCCGCCGAAATACTTGGGCAGCACGTCCTTCGCCATCTTGTGGACGAAATCCTTCGGACGGTGGATGCCGACGTAGTCGTAGATGAACTTCTGGCCTTCCAGCTCGGGGCAGTTGCCGGCGAGGACTTCGGGATAGTAGGCCACGACGGGGCAGTTGTAGTGGTTGTCGCCCAGACCCTCGTCGATGTTGTAGGTCAGGCAGGGGTAGAAGATGGCGTCCAGATGCATTTGGGTCAGGGCCTTGATGTGGCCATGGCTGAGCTTGGCCGGGAAGCAGGCGGTGTCGCTGGGGATGGTAGCCTGACCAGCCAGATAGAGGCCGCGGCTGGACACCGGGCTGGTGTGGACGGCAAAGCCGAGCTTTGTCCAGAATGCATGCCAGAACGGCAGCAGCTCGTACATATTCAGGCAGAGCGGGATGCCGATGGAGCCGCGCTTTCCGGCCACGGGCTTATAGCTGGCCAGAAGCTGCTGCTTATAAGCGTAGAGGTTGAGGCTGTTGTCCTCGCTCTTGCCGGTGACGGGCTTGTCGCAGCGGTTGCCGGAAATGAACTTGCGGCCATCGGCAAAGGTGTTGATGGTGAGCTGGCAGTGGTTGCCACAGCCGCCGCACTTGACGCTGACGACTTTCTGGTCGAAGTTCTCCAGCTCTTCCTCGCTCATCATGGCGGAGGTGGTCTGGCCGTTCTTGTGGCACTGGCGCAGACCGAAGAGGGCCGCACCGTAAGCGCCCATCAGACCGGCGATGTCGGGGCGGATGACCTCGACGCCCATCTCCTTCTCGAAGGCGCGGAGGACGGCCTCATTGTAGAATGTACCGCCCTGCACGACGATCTTCCGGCCCAGCTCTTCGGGGCTGGACGCACGGATGACCTTGTACAGTGCGTTCTTGACGACGCTGATGGACAGGCCCGCCGAGATATTCTCGATGGACGCGCCGTCCTTCTGGGCCTGCTTGACCGAGCTGTTCATAAAGACGGTGCAGCGGCTGCCTAGATCCACGGGGCGGTCGGCGAAGAGGCCGAGGGCCGCGAACTCCTTGACGTCGTAGCCCAGTGCCTGCGCGAAGGTCTGCAAAAAGCTGCCGCAGCCGGAAGAGCAGGCTTCGTTCAGGAAGATGTTGCTGATGGCACCATCTTCGATCTTGAAGCACTTCATGTCCTGACCGCCGATGTCGATGATGAAATCCACATCCGGCATAAAGTATTTTGCAGCGGTAAAGTGCGCCACCGTTTCCACCAGACCGTAATCGCAGCGGAATGCGTTCTTCACCAGCTCTTCGCCGTAGCCGGTGGTGGTCACGCTGGCCACCTGCAGGCCCGGGTGCTCCTTGTAAATTTTGAGCAGCTGCTCCCGGATGAGGGGCAGCGGGTTGCCGAGGTTCGGTTGATAGTTGGTGTAAAGGATCTGGCTCTTCTCGTCCACCACCACCAGCTTGACGGTGGTGGAGCCGGAGTCGATGCCGATATGCACCGGCCCGCACTGCGCGCTGAACGGCACACGCGGCACACTGTGGGACATGTGGCGGGCGTGGAACGCCTCATACTCCTCCTTGCTGGCGAACAGCGGTGGCTCGCTGGCGTAGGTGGCAGTGGCAGCATACTGATCCAGCGCATCGGCCACCTCGGACAGAACGAAAGCCTTGTCGGCATAGAGGGCAGCGCCCAGTGCCACATACAGCAGGCTGTTCTCCGGGCAGATGCCGGTCACGTTCAGCGCTTCGTCAAAGCTCTTGCGCAGCACGCTGCTGAAGGTGAGCGGGCCGCCCAGATACAGGATATTGCCCTTGATGGGACGGCCCTGTGCAAGGCCTGCAATGGTCTGGTTGACCACAGCCTTATAAATGCTGGCAGCAATGTCCTCGGTGCGGGCACCCTGATTGATCAGGGGCTGCACGTCGCTCTTGGCAAACACGCCGCAGCGGGACGCAATGGTGTAGGTGCGCTGTGCGTTCTCTGCTGCCTTGTTCATCTCGTCGGCACCCATTTTCAGCAGGGTGGCCATCTGGTCGATAAAGGCACCGGTGCCGCCGGCACAGCTGCCGTTCATGCGCACCTCGGTACCGTTGGTCAGAAACAGGATCTTGGCATCCTCACCGCCCAGCTCGATCACGCAGTCGGTGGCAGGCACAAAGCGCTTGACCGCCACGCGGGTGGAGAACACCTCCTGCACAAAGGGCACGCCGCAGCTGTCGGCCAAACCCATGCCCGCCGAACCGGAAATGCTCAGCAGCGCCTTCTGACCGTGCAGCTGCTCGGCATCGATGCGGCGCAGCAGCTCCTGCGCCTTTTCCAGAATATGGCTGTAATGCCGTTCGTATGTAGAATACAGCAGCGCATCATGTTCATCCAGCACCACGCACTTGATGGTGGTACTGCCGATGTCAAGACCTACTCTCACGTTGTTTTTCCTCCTAAGGACAAATGCCGGAGGCAAAGCCCCCGGTGGACGGCAAAATCAATTTCTTTGCCAAAAATTAGTTTGTTAACGAATCATTTTGTCAATTCGCATACAAATGTATTATAATCCAATTTTGCGGCACAATCAATCAGCGTCCTTTATTTTACACAGAAAAAATAGTATTTTCCGCTCAAAAAGTTAAACATTTTGTGAACTTGTCGCTTTTTATGCGGCTGCGCCGGTGTCTCGGCAAAGTTTTTTAACCTTTGCCAACAAAAAAGGACTGCCGCACAGGAGCATCTCCCCCGCAGCAGTCCTTATTCATTATTATAATGCAATCATGCAGCATGCATCACAGCTCGTCCGGGTCGCCGCGCTCCGGCATGGTACGCAGCTCCCGCACCAGCATATTGCGCAACTGGTACTGATGCTGCTGTGCCTGTGCCGTATCGCCGCCCGTATGCAGCTCTACCGTCGGCTCCGTTATGCGGTCGGTGCACAGCGGAATGGTCACCACTGCCTGTGTGCCCTTTTCCGGTGCGCGCTCCACCCGTAGGCCCCAGCCCATACGGCGGCAGCACTCGCGGCAGAGCAGCAGGCCCAGCTTTGCGCCGCCCAGAAAGCAGCGCCGGTTCTCCAGCCATGCATCCTCGCCTGCTTCCGGCAGGCCGCAGCCATTATCCATCACCGTCAGCTGCCAGAAGCTTTCGCTGCGGCGCAGCATCAGCCGCACTTTGCCGCCCGCACTGCAGGCCCGCAAGGCATTCGAAAGCAGATGCAGGCACAGCAGTTCTGCATCATTGCGGTCCGCCATGACCCGGCAGGCTGTCCAGCCGCCATAGTCCAGCGTCAGTTCCACCCCAAGCTGTGCCTGCACCATATCGGCCTGTGCGGCGACCTGCTGCAGCAGCTGGCACAGGTCCAGCGGATAGAGCCGCGGGTCTTCCTCGGTGCGCAGAAAATCCAGCAGCGACATCACTTCGTTCACAGTGCGGTCCAGCCTTGCCGACGCAGCGCTGATATCGTTCACCGCCTGCCGGGTCTGCTGGTCGGCACCCACATGCGCAAGGTGCTGGTCCAGATATTCGCAATTGCGTCCGATCAGGCCCAGTGCATGGAAGCATGCCTGTTCCACATCCTTCTGCGGGATCGCCTGCGCGGTCAGTGCACCCGCCTCGTTCTGCCGCATCTGCTCCATACCCTTGCGCCTCCTGTGTTTTATGCTCAGTCGTCCTTCTGACGCTGAAGATAATTCTTGACAGTGTAGATCAGTTTACCAGTGGTAGGTTTCTCGTCCGCAAATCCGCTTTCGTCCTTGAAGCGCAGCCACTTGGCCGAGGGCTTTGCTTCCAGCTGGTCGATCATACGCCGGATGCCGCTGTCCACAGCAGAGACCGACACATCGTACTGCTCGCTCACCGCCTGCAGGATTTCCTTGCGGATGGCCAGCTTCTGGCTGGTGCCGTACACCACGCCCACCGCACAGGAAAGATAGTTGCAGTTCACGTCCGGCAGCTGGATGCCCCAGCCCTCGTACAGTTCCTGACACTTGCGTTCCATGCGCTGGCTCTGCCGTCCCGGCAGGCGGTACAGCTCCCACAGCAGGTTCTTCAGTTCGGCATGGCCCACATAGCAGAATCCATCGCCCGATTCCAGACAAATGGCACTCGTATTCTGCCGCCTGCCCTCATCAAACAGAACAACATTCGGTTTGGGATCCATGCTGCGGATATTCATTAAAAACTCCAGCCCGCTCATATCTTCCAGCTGGCTGCAGAGGATCACAACATCAAACTGACGGCCCTGACGCAGCTGTTCCAGCAGACGGCCGCCGTTCTGGAAGCAGGTGCACTCCAACGCAGGGCTTTGCTCCTGCAGGTAGTTCTTTTCCACCCGCAGCTCCTTGCGGTCGTAGCTTCCAAGGGCGATCTGCAGCGTTTTTGCTGTGTGCTCACTCTCCACGCAACGCGCCGCCTTTCTGCCTGAGCTGTTCTGTATCGGTCAGTTCTTCTACCACATCCTGCCAGATCTCCGGCTGGACGCCATTCTCACACAGATAGCGCAGGATCCGGTAGCAGAACTCTGGTGCAGCTGCAATGTAGCAGCTTTGCATGTACTGCCGGTTCCCGGTACGGCAAAGCGTCAGGCAGCAGCCGTTTTCGTTGCCTGTATCCATTGAGTATACCAGCGTATATGCTTTCTGCAACCCGTCGATTGCCGAAAACTGACGGATCATAGGTGAAAATGTACGTTCCATAATTTTTCCTCCCTTGCTACAAGGTCCTGCGACGTTTTCAAGGCATTCCTTGTTTTTCTTATCTTATTTTAAAGAGCAGAGAGGGCTGGTTCAATCCTGAAAAAGCGTCTAAAAATGTCAAAATCACATTCGTTGCATTTTTTTGTCGTGTTTTTCTGTGCTTCGACACATTTTATTTTGTACTTGCGGTTCATCGCAGATTTTTTGCGTCGTATTGGCAGTGTAATTCTGCTTTCGCGATGCTTTTCTGTTTTATCAGGATCTTCCGCTATTAAAATAGCACGACGGCGACGCAAATTCAACCTCCACGTCAATTTTTCCTTTATTTTCCTGTTTTTCTGCCTCAAAAGCCAAAAATACCGGTCCGGTCAAAATTTACGTTGAAATATACACAGTTTTTTCATATTATTTCGGTAAAATAGAAGTGTATAACGCCTTGCTGCGGGTCCTGTATCCGGGCAGTTTATTATAATGTACAGCGGCAGCGTTCCTGCGAGGATGCGCCGGAAAGGCTCACACATGCTCCAACTCAACCACATCAAGAAAGAATACAAAACCGGCGATCTGGTGCAGAAAGCACTGGATGATGTCAGCCTGAACCTGCGGGACAACGAATTCGTCGCCATTCTCGGCCCCAGCGGTTCCGGTAAGACCACCCTGCTGAACGTCATTGGCGGTCTGGACCGCTACGACAGCGGTGATCTGATCATCAACGGCATCTCCACCAAAAAATATACCGACCGCGACTGGGACTCTTACCGCAACCACACCATTGGCTTTGTGTTCCAGAGCTATAACCTCATCCCGCACCAGACAGTGCTTTCCAATGTGGAGCTGGCGCTGACCATCTCTGGCATTTCCGGTGCCGAGCGCCGCAACCGGGCCACCAAGGCGCTGGAGCAGGTAGGTCTGGGCGACCAGCTGCACAAGCACCCCAGCGAAATGTCCGGCGGCCAGATGCAGCGTGTGGCCATTGCCCGCGCACTGGTCAACAACCCCGACATCCTGCTGGCCGACGAGCCGACCGGCGCACTGGACAGCGACACCAGCATTCAGGTGATGGAGCTGCTGAAGGAGGTGGCCAAAGACCGCCTTGTGGTCATGGTCACTCATAACCCGGAGCTTGCAGAGCAGTATGCTACCCGCATCGTCCGCCTGCGGGACGGCGTGATCCAATCGGACACCGCACCGTTTGCGCCGGATGATTCCGCTCAGGTGCCGCCGGTGCACAAAAATCTGGGCCATTCTTCCATGTCGCCGCTCACCGCTCTCGCGCTGAGCTTCAACAATCTGCTCACCAAAAAGACCCGCACCCTGCTCACCGCATTTGCGGGTTCCATCGGCATTATCGGCATTGCGCTCATCCTTTCGCTCTCGGCCGGTGTGAGCAATTATATCCAGGAGATGGAACGCTCCACCCTTTCGGAATATCCGCTGCAGATCTCGACCACCGGCGTAGACCTTGCCGCCCTGCTGGACCCGGGAAGCTACACCAGCGCCGTTGCCAACAACACCAATGTGGGTGCCACCAGCGCTTCTTCCACCCCGGAGGGCATGGTCACGGTGCGTGAACTGCTGAGCCAGCTGACCGAGGATAATTCCTCCGTCAATGACCTTGCCTCCCTGAAAAAATATCTGGACAGCGACGAGTGCACCATCTCGGAGGATGCTGCTTCCATCGAGTATTCCTACGGCATCGCACCGCTGATCTACCGCCAGAACAAGGACGGCACCGTGCGCCAGATCTTCCCGGACAGCAGCCTTTCTGCGCTGAACAACACCACCTCTGCCGCCGGCATCGTCTCTTCCATGACCAATCAGAGCGTGTTTACCGAGATGGCCGAAGAGCCTTCGCTGTACGAAGATCAGTACGATGTCAAGGCAGGCCGCTGGCCGGAAAGCTACAACGAGGCCGTTCTTGTGCTGAATTCGGATGGCAGCATCAGCGATTACGCTCTTTATATTCTGGGCATTGAGGACGACAGCGTGATGATGCGTTTTCTGCAGGAGTACGCAAAAAACAAGAACACACAGGCTCCCACCGGCTACGGCACCTACCCCTACGATACCTTTGTGGGCCTGAAATATAAGATCGTTACCAGCTCGGACTATTACGTTTATGACGAAGAACGCCAAATCTGGCGCAACCGCTCCGACGATGAAGCGTATGTGGAGCAGCTTGTGGAAAACAGTCCGGATCTGACCATCGTGGGCGTGGTGCAGCCCCGCGCAGATGCCAGCTCCACCATTCTGCCCATAGGCGTTGCCTATACCCATGCACTCACCTACTACGCCATCGACCATGCAGCCGAAAGTGAAGTGGTAAAGCAGCAGCTTGCCGACCCGGAAGTGAACGTGCTGACCGGCGAGCGCTTTGATGCCGACCAGCGCGAAACCGATCTTGACATTTCTTCCCTGTTCTCGGTGGATACCGATATGCTGAAGGATGCCTTCCAGTTCGATGCAAGCAAGCTGCAGTTCGACCTGAGCGGTGCATTTGATCTGCAGGATGGCAGCTTTGACTTTTCCTCCATCCTTGATCCGTCCGCATTCCAGCTGGATCTGAGCGATCTGGACCTGAGCGACATCGACATGAGCGATGTGGAGCTTCCGGACATGGACGCGCTGGATCTGAGCCAGTTGTTTGCCGATATGGACCTGTCCGTCTCGGAGGATGCGCTGCAGAGCCTGATGAAGAAGATCATGAATGGCTATAAGCGCTATATCATCGGCAACGGCATCTTGAATCTGGATAAGATTGGTTTCTCTTCCTATATGGAGAGCGACCAGTTCAAACAGCTTCTGTCCGAATCCATGGGCGACCTGCTGGACACCACCGGCCTGCAGGAGCAGTTCACCGCTTCGCTGCAGCAGAACCTGCAGGGCATCATGACGAGCTATCTGCAAAGCTACTCGGAACAGCTGAGCCAGAAGCTGGGCGAAGCTCTGCAGACCAAACTCACCGCTGCCATTCAGACCCAGATGAGCACCGTGATGCAGCAGCTGATGACCCAGCTGACCACTCAGTTCAGCCAGCAGATCCAGTCCGCCATCCAGAACAACATCGCTCAGCTCAGCAGTCAGGTGGAAGATGCCCTGAAGATCGACCCCACTGTGTTCCAGAGTGCCGTGCAGGTGAACATGAGCACCGACGACCTTGTGGATCTGGTCAAGATGAACCTGCAGTCCAGCACCACCTCCTACGGCAGTGTTCTTGGTTCACTGGGCTATTCGGATTATGCCAAGCCCGGCAGCATCTGGATCTACCCCAAGAGCTTTGAGGCCAAGAACCGCATCGTGGACAGCCTGAACGCCTACAACGCCGCCATGCGTGCGCAGGGCGAAGAGGACAAGGTGATCGTATTCTCGGATACGGTCGGCACTCTGATGAGCGCCGTGACCAAGATCGTGGATATGGTCAGCAATGTGCTGGTGGCCTTTGTTGCCATCTCGCTGGCGGTTTCTTCCATCATGATCGGTGTCATCACCTATATCAGCGTGCTGGAACGCCGCAAGGAAATCGGTATTCTGCGTGCCATCGGTGCATCCAAGCACAATGTCTCCGAGGTGTTCAATGCCGAAACCTTCATTATCGGAATGTGCTCCGGCGTGATCGGCGTGGGCCTGTGCCTGCTGCTGCTGATCCCCGGCAACATGCTCATCCACTCCATTGCAGGAACCACCAGCGTCACCGCTGTGCTGCCGCCCAAGGCTGCACTGGTCCTGATCGTTCTGGCTACCCTGCTCACGATCCTTGGCGGTCTGATTCCCGCCCGCAGCGCAGCCAAGTGCAACCCCGTCACCGCCCTGCGTTCTGAGTAATTTCCTTTCTCGACAAGCAAAAGGAGTCGCTGCATCACGCAGCGGCTCCTTTTTTGATGTCCGGTGCTTTATCTCAATTTCTCGTGTAATTCCTCATGCAGTTCCTCGCGCTCTTCCTTCAGTTCCTGCTTGAGAGTCCGGTCGATCTCCCGTGTCTCCTGCCGGATCTCAGCCAGATCCTTTTCGATCGCAGGGTTTTCTTCGATTTCTTCCCGGATGAACATGAGCGCAAAGCTTACCAGCAGCAGCCCGCAGGAGATCCAGATGGTCTTTCCTGCCAGCCGCGCTGCGCCCATGCTTCCAATACCGGCACCCACCGCGAACAACAGAATGATGCCAAAATAACGCATCATCCGATCCTTAACTTTCGGTTCATGGGTCTTGCTCCAGATGCAGAATGCTTCCACACCGCTGCGCAGGTCACCAATGCACATGGTGCTGGCAAATGCATAGCCGTTCACCTTGCGGAACGCCTGCACCTGCATTGCACAGGAGAAGGAAACGATGGCGTTTGCCAGCAGGTTTTGCTCCTGCGGTAAAAAACCTACAATGAACAGCAGAAGCACTTCGCCCAGCACCACCAGCTGCCGCCAGTGAAGCCGCTGCATGTTGCAAAAGCTCTCCCGCATCTTTTCTGCCACCAGTACGCCCAGCGCAAAAGCACACAGAGGAACCAGATAGTGCAGCACCCGATCCCACTGACCATCCATGATGTTGGAACTCAGCAGCACGATGTTGCCGGTCTGTGCATTTGCAAACACCTTACCGCGGAACAGATACGTATAGGCATCCTGCAGCCCGCCCGAAAGCGAAAGGAACACCGCCGTCAGGAAGGACTCTGACATCTGCCCATGATGTTTTGTTTTCATATTACCTTTTCCCCTCTTTTCGTACCCTATTATAATATATTTTTACAGCTTGGTCCATATCAGTTTTACATATCCGGCATGTGTATCCTTGCGCTCTGCCAGCGCCAAAAATACGGCCCGCACTTTGCATTCCCTCACAGGTTGTGTTAGAATAAGAAAAAAGCTTTTCCAAAGGAGAACTTCCTTATGCCGAATATTGTCGAGATCACAGACCTTTCCGCACCGGAGCTGGCTGTCTATGCCCGCCTGACGCAGGCGCAGCTGCGCAATCGTCTGGAACCGGAAAAAGGCATCTTTATTGCCGAAAGTCCCAAGGTGATCGCCCGCGCGCTGGATGCCGGATACACACCGCTCTCCCTGCTCATGGAGCGTAAACAGATCACCGGCCCGGCTGCCGATCTCCTGACCCGTTGCGGCGATGCCCCGGTGTACACAGCCGACCGCGAGACCCTTGCCAGCCTGACCGGCTTCGAGCTGACCCGCGGCGTGCTGTGCGCCTTCCGCCGCCCGCTGCCGCGCAGCGTGGAAGAGGTCTGCCGCAATGCCCGCCGGGTGGCCGTTCTGGAGGGCATTGTGGACTCCACCAATGTGGGAGCGATCTTCCGCAGCGCCGCTGCACTGAACATGGATGCCGTGCTCGTTACTCCTTCCTGCTGCGACCCGCTGTGCCGCCGTGCCGTGCGTGTGAGCATGGGCACCGTGTTTCAGGTGCCCTGGGCGCAGATCGGCACCTGCCCTGCCGACTGGCCGGAAAACGGCATTGCTCAGCTGCACAGTCTTGGCTTCAAGACTGCTGCCATGGCTCTGAGCGACCGCTCCGTAAGCATTGACGACAGCGCTCTTTCCGCCGAGCCGAAGCTCGCCATCGTGCTGGGCACAGAGGGTGACGGCCTTGCCCACAGCACCATTGCCGCCTGTGACTACACCGTAAAAATCCCTATGTCCCACGGCGTGGATTCCCTGAACGTTGCCGCTGCCAGCGCTGTTGCTTTCTGGCAGCTAGGCAACCGCTGAGCGATGCTTTTGGGCCCTGCCCAAAATACTTGACAAATTTCCCGAACAGAGTTACACTTACAGGGTCATCACATGGGCCTATAGCTCAGTTGGGAGAGCGTTCGGTTCGCATCCGAGAGGTCAAGGGTTCGAATCCCTCCAGGTCCATAAAAAGCAAAACTCCGTGTCTGCTGACACGGAGTTTTCTTTTTATTCAGGACCCGGAGGGATTCGAACAGCACGGCACTGCCGCAGGCAAGGCAATCAACAGCCCGGTGGGCTGTTGATTAGTGCGCGGGTCCCAGCCTCCAGGAATGTCTAACGGGGATGCTGCCGCATCCGGACCCGGAGGGATTCCGGCAGGGCGGCGGCATAACCAAAGCCCCAGTGGGGCTTTGGTTATGCTGCCGAGGGTGCCAAGGCCCTCCCCAACCACTTTGCACGCAAGCCCCTGTCCGAAACGGTCTTCTATCTGCAACATTTTCCATTTTCTCAACATGCAAACAGGCAGCCCTGTGATTCCATGAAACCACAGGGCTGCCTGTTTTTCTGTTTTGCTTTCCTGTACAGTTGTTCAGCCGTTCAGTGGTCCCACTTATCGCACAGAGCGTTGATCTGATCGGCGAACTTGGCCAGATCCTTGTTGGCACCGCCCTCGTTGTGCTCGATGACCCGCAGCAGGCGCTTGCCGGCGCTGACCAGACGCTGGAACACCGTGGCGGCGCGGTTCTGGCCCTCCGATACCTTGTGCTGGATGCGTACCTTAGTGCCCTCCTGCAGGCAGACAGCGCCCTCGGCACCGATGGCCCACTGCGCACCGTTGTAAGGTGCGCAGGCGGTGAAGCCCTGCCCGGTGAGGGTGTCGACGAAGATGTTTTCCACCTCATCCTCGCCGTGCATCACGAACACCCGCTTGGGCTTCTCGGTGAAAGCGTTCACCCAGCGCAGCAGTCCGTCCCTGTCTGCGTGGCCGGACATACCGGTGAGCTGACAGATCTCCGCCTGCACCTCGATGGGCTCGCCGAACAGCTTGACCGTGGTGGCGCCCTCGATGAGGGTGCGGCCCAGAGTGCCCACTGCCTGATAGCCTACGAACAGGATGGTGCACTCCGGCCGCCACAGGTTGTGCTTGAGGTGATGGCGGATGCGGCCTGCCTCGCACATGCCGCTGGCCGACAGGATGACCTTGGGCGTGCGGTCAGTGTTGATCATGCGGGAGTCGTCACTGGTCACGCTGATGCGCAGCCCCGGCACGTTGATGGGGTCGATGCCCTTTTCCAGTAAAGCACGGGTCTGGGCGTCAAAGCAATCGGGGTCTGTGTCCCGGAAGATGCGGGTGGCCTCGGTAGCCAGCGGGCTGTCGATGTACACCGGGAAATTGCCGTGCCCTTTGACCAGCCCTTTTTCCTTGATTTCACGCAGAAAATACAGCATCTCCTGGGTGCGGCCCACCGCAAAACTGGGCACGACCACATTGCCGCCCCGGTCAAAGGTGCGCTGCAAAATTTTAGCCAGCTCGTTCACATAATCCGGGCGCGGGCCGTGCAGCCGGTCGCCGTAGGTGGACTCCATGAACACATAGTTCGCCTCGCTGATATAGGCGGGGTCCTTGATGATAGGCTGGTCCAGATTGCCGATATCGCCGGAAAACACCAGCTTGGTGGTAGTGTCGCCCTCGGTGATCCACAGCTCGATGCTGGCGGAGCCCAGCAGGTGGCCCACATCCACGAACCGCACCTCGATGCCCGGAGCCAGCTCAATGCGCTTGTCGTAGTCCACACCCACGAACAGCTTCATGGCCGCCTCGGCATCCTGCACGGTATACATGGGCTCCACCAGCTCGGCACCGGAGCGCTGGGCCTTGCGGTTCTTCCACTCGGCCTCGAACTCCTGGATGTGGGCAGAGTCCCGCAGCATGATACCGCACAGCTCCACCGTGGGGTTGGTGGCGTAGATTTTGCCCCGGAAGCCGTTGCGCACCAGCAGCGGCAGCATACCGGTGTGGTCGATGTGCGCATGGGTAGCCAGCACCCAGTCGATCTCGCCGGGTGCCACCGGGATGGGCTGGTTCTCGTAGACATCCCTGCCCTGCTCCATGCCGCAGTCGATCAGGAACCGACGACCCGCGGCTTCCAGCAACGTACAGCTGCCGGTGACCTCATGGTTCGCGCCCAGAAACGTGATCTTCATCCCAAAACACCTCCGGTTATTCAGGCCAACTTCTCCGGCCGTCCGGCGGTTTCCACGCAAATGCCTAGGGCCATTCCATCGCCCTCCCTACTGCCTGCGGCAGCAGGGTCCCTCCCCAGCGGATCATTTGCTTTGGAAACTGCCGGCCAGCCATAAAAAGCCGTGCCTTTTTATTCTGTGCTTTCAGTATAGCACATTTTAAAGGTACACGCCGCACAAATCGGCGGGATTTTTGCGGGCAATCTGCCGAAAGGAGCAAAAAATTTTTATACAATCTTGACAAACTGCCCCATTCTGTTATAAACTTAGATTTGTATGACGTTCGTTCGTATTTTATGAGTTTGAAATAATAGAGAGGTTGAATTTTTATGGTTCGTAACGATTTGCGCAACGTTGCCATTATCGCTCACGTTGACCAC
>ENA-ORUG01002055-ORUG01002055.1-human-gut-metagenome-genome-assembly--contig:-NODE-2055-length-15403-cov-4.118256_pt1 | contig 15403 bp, 8 predicted proteins | sample MGYA00242079_ERZ509207 | MGnify/ENA primary metagenome ERZ509207 (study PRJEB26280, sample SAMEA2338780) | human gut metagenome | biome: human gut; feature: human-associated habitat; material: faeces...
CACCGTTGAATTAAAAGCAACCTGACCACTTAATCCCTGTGTTTTCTCTGCAAAACGGGTACTGAATTTAACCGGTGTTGTTCCGCTGAGTCCAAGCTTACCTGTTGAGAGATTTAATGAATCAACGGCGTATACCTTTTGACTTTGCAATCCATAGGCCGTCAGAGCCGCATTTCTGATTTCTAAACTGGCTACTTCGAGATTTTTGATAAATGACGAGTCTTGATTAGCATTATTCTTTTCTGACTCATTAATAGTCACAGTCTGAGGGTCCGCCTCTTGTGTGGGGCGTTCGTGAATTTTCTTCAAAAACCGAGATACATTGACTTGACCCTTCAAACCATCAATAACCACGGCATCAAATTGCACGTCCCCCTTAAGCAAGGGTAAAACGGCAACACCGACCTCTGCCCCATTTAATGTGAACTGCGGCTTATCGCTTCCCTCAAAAGACAGGGTTGTCGGTGGTAAAACAATCTGAATTTTTGGGAAAAACTTTGTTTGCAGCTCTCCCTGAAAAACGAGTGTGCGGTTAAACCGTTGAGCCATCTCTTTTTTCAATTGCTCTGCAATAGTTGCATTATCTAGAAAATACGTTGCAGCCGCCCACATCGCACCGGTAACAACAACGCCGACACCAACAACACCTATCACAATTTTTCGCAACATGACTCTTCCTCCGTCAGCTACCATCGGATAAGTTCAGTGTAGTACAACTTCTCTGTGACAGGATGGGCAAATTGTTGAGAATTGCAAACAAAAAAGGAAGCCACCGAAGCAACTTCCTTTTGTGCGTTAAAGTAAGAGTGAACAATTAGGGGCGAAGGGAGGCAACCGGACCTGTTTGCGTTTTGCGCCACTTAGCCACAGCGTCCACACAGTCAGGGACCAACACCGGACCGTTATAGATGAAGCCCGTAAACAATTGCACCAACTTAGCACCAGCCTGCATCTTCTCGACAGCATCTTCTCCCGTCATCACGCCGCCGCTGGCAATAATCGGCATCGTTTCCTGCAAGTGTTGATACAAAAGGTGAACAACCTCGGTAGAACGAGCGCGCAAGGGCTTGCCGGAAAGACCTCCCGTTTCATTGCAGTTGGGCATGCCGGGAATAGCATCACGAGAAATTGTTGTGTTGGTAGCAATGATGGCATCAATACCAAAGCTGACCAACTGATCAGAAATTCTCAAAATGTCATCGTTTTCCAAATCCGGCGCAATCTTGAGTGCGATAGGAACATACTTGCCTTCGTTTTCATCGACTAAGCGCTTGCGCTCAGTTGTGATCGCCGTCAGCAACTTATTGAGTTCATCATCGGCTTGGAGACTGCGCAGATTTTTCGTATTGGGCGAGGAAATATTGATCGCGATGTAATCGGCATGGTTGTAGACCTTGCGCAAACAAATCAAATAGTCATCCACAGCTCGTTCAATCGGTGTGACTGCATTTTTACCGATATTGATCCCAAGAATACCGCCACGGCTTCTGAAAGCAGCAGCGCTGCGCAAATGTTCCAAAACTTCATCAACACCGTGGTTATTAAATCCCATACGATTAATGACCCCTTCAGCGGGAATCACACGGAAAAGACGCGGTTTCGGGTTGCCGGGCTGAGCTTTCGGTGTAATCGTGCCCACTTCAACGTGACCAAATCCCAGACCACCGAAGGCGCTCACTCGCTCGCCATTTTTGTCCATACCGGCCGCTAAACCGACCACATTGGGAAAACGTAACCCCATCACTTCAATCGGATCTTCCACCGGATCACGGGTTACCAGTTTCGTCAATCCCAAATTCACCGCCCAGTCCAAATTAGACATAATCACGGAGTGAGCCGTTTCAGGATCCATGGAAAACAGAATCTTACGAGCAATGGAGTAAAGCATATTGAGTCTCTTATTATCGAAAAATCAGTTCGGAGAGCCGAAATTCGGCTTGATCATCGAATTGGTTATTGTACCCGATTAAGGCGCAAATCGCTTTTCAGATATAGCGAATGGATAGCAGAAAAAGATCGTTATAGGACTACTCGTCCAATCGATACATATGAAGGCGAAACTCTCCTTTTCGCCTGTCATTGAAATAATGTTCAAGAGTGGTTTTGACGGTTGTAAAACTGATATCGTCCCAAGGAATTTCACTTTCTGAAAATAGACGCTGTTCCATGGTTTCCGGCCCGGGAGCCAATGGAAGAGCATCTAGTTCGGACAAAAAGAAAAAGTGCACTTGACTTGCGTAGGGAACATCAATCACAGTTAAAAGCATACCGGCACGTGCATGCGCCCCCGTCTCTTCCCAAGTCTCTCTCAAGGCTCCTTGCTGCAGTGTCTCGTGGGCTTCCATAAAGCCGGCCGGCAGTGTCCATTTTCCTTTACGAGGTTCAATGGCACGCCGACACAGTAAAACACGACCACCGAAAACCGGCAGTGTTCCAACCACCGGTGTCGGGTTTACATAATGAACAAAACCGCACGCCTCGCATACCTCTCGTACTCGAACATCATCTAAAGGACGCTTAGTCACAAGAGGATGACCGCACATCGGGCAGAACTTATAGCGAGGAGCGTCTAATGGTTTCATTATCGTTCCTTCGGATATGGACGCCATTCGCCACCTTTTTGACGAATGTAATCATTATCACGATACGTCAAAACCACGGACTGACCATTTTCCGAAACCGGGTTGGTTTCCGGCAGATCCCGCACCAATTCTTCCAGAGGTACGCTGCCACCATCGGCACCAAAATAGTTCAATGCCAAAGCGCGGCCAATTAAAGTACTCATCGCCATGTAACTCGTATGTCCCGTTACATGAATAGGTTCAGCCGGCAGATCCTTGATGCCAAAAAACTTTACCATAAGCGGCACTTCTGTGATTCGCATGCTTGGAATATCACGCAAACGCGGAGCTTGAATTCGATCACCACGTACAGCGGCACCGTGCTCAGGAACAACGATCAGCATCACTTTACGCCCAGAGCGTTCCAGCTCATGCATAAAGGTTTGCAGATCATCGAGGAAGCGAATCGCACGGGGCTTAAATTCTTCCCAACGGCTGTGACGGGGCAAACGGTTGCCGTCATGCAAAGCGATAAAGTTAAAAAGCGTGACGTGTCTTTCGGACGTTTTATCTTTAGCTGTCTTGCGTTGCCAATCACGCAACACCGCTAAATCATCTGCAATTTCTTCATCGTCAAAAGCCATGTAGCGAACGGGATATTTTGCCGTACTTTCAAGCGGAGCCATTAAACCGGCCTTATCTCGAAGCGTTTGCAGGTAGTTGTCATATTGTCCCTTGTGGTCCAGGTACAAGTGCTGACGGTATCCCAATTGATCGAGACGATTCATGATTTCGCACTCTGGACGGCGGCCATCATAAAGGGCGTCATGATTGACTTGTCCGCAAACGGCGTTAAGCAACCGCAATGTAGCTGGACCTGAGTACGATGTTGCCGAATTAAAGTGGTCAAATCGGATGTTGAATTCCGACAAAACCGGATGATTCATCAAATCTGACGCAATCAAATCATCATTAGAAAGCGAGCAGATATTCATGAGAATAATTTCAAACGGCGTGTCGTTAGCTGAAAGCCCTTGGGGAAACTCCGCCCGACGATCTTTTTCATAGTCCAAAAAGGCGGTGTACCAGCGATCAATCGTCTCCGAAGTAATGGCGGATGGATCCGCAGGAGTGACCTGTTGAGGTGCAGCGGCCTGACTATTATCGGCAACCTGAACAGCCGCCGGTGCAACAGGCTGGGTCCTCCAAGCCACATAGTAGGGTTGAAAAACCAAACACAAAAAATAAACCAGGGTGAAAACTGAAATTCTTACCCAATCTTTAACCAAACAGTACAGCAAGACAACGGCAGCACCCCAGGCCAACATCTTGATGTTGACAAAATCAACGGCCAACTGAGCAATATAAGCGGCCGAGAAGCCGGCAATGTTTTGTGCATTACTGATGATGCTGTCTGGTCCGGGAAGCCAGCTTTCCGAATAAACCAAAGCAAAGGCTGCCACGATAGCGACACCGGTTTGAAGCAGACTCAACACCCGATTTCTAAACGGCAACAAGATGAACAATAAAAGCAAGCCGTTATATAAAAGGTTGAGTGTCAGGTATTCGTAATGGGCGAGCGCAAACTTCAGTATGAAGTACACGTTCCATAGGCCGAGTCCTTTAAAAAAGAATTTCCCGACCGAGCCCTGGTTAACATTATCCATGGTTTATCCGTTTTTATTGTTTGCGTTGGTTAGGGAAATAGACCCGACCATCCTCATCAAATGCAAAATAACCTTGATCAAAACCTAAACCGAAAAGAGTTAATACATTTCTGTAGTAATTTTCCTTTTCGATAGGAGCGCTCGACAATACCGTACGAATCAAGTCAGCCGATTTATCCTGACCAAGCAATTCCAAAAGGCAAGCCCCAAAACCGTCCCATCCGGGCTGATTGATCTGAAGCGTATTCACATCAATTTTTTCCGGCGGCATATTGAGTTCGCGCGTAATTTTAATCATGGGCTCAAAATGAGCTTTCAATTCCCTGTAGACAGGATCCTTCGGCGACATCATGCCCGCCCATAAATAAACGCGAATGGAATTGTAACTACCGATCGTGTTATCCACAGAATCCACGGGGACAAGTTCTCCACGACTGGAGAAAGTTGCCCAATCTGGGGAAATGCCCGCTGGCGCACTGCGGATCAACACACGCGCAGAACCTTCGAAAACATCCTGCCAATATTGATCCTCCAAGGCGAAACGTTTTAAAAGGAAAAGCGGGTAGTAGCTTGGATTCAACTTAACCTGACCGTCGTGTTCAAAACCAATACGGCCGGGTAAAAGAACCTTACCCAAATTATCGATATCACGAACCTGAGTCTTTAACAATTCCAACATCGCCCGAGCTTTTTCTGTGTAGTCCGGACGATCCCAAAGGCGGCCGGCTTCCAATAAGCAGTAGGCGATCCACATATCCGAGTCAACCGCATTGTTGGTGTCCAAAATTGTCCATTGTGAACCGTCTTTGCCCCAAAGCCAAGCTGCGAAATTTTTAGTGATATCGCCGGCGGACAAATTATTTTCTGTCCACTGCAACATCTCTTCAAAGGTTTCCCGGTCGTTGTCCACCAATGCAAAGAACATGGCATAGGATTGACCTTCGGATGTCGTAACCGCCCGAGCATCGCTGTAATCGACCACTCGAGCCCCTTCCATGCCAACGGCCTTAAATTGATCCCACATCGGCCAAGCGGCTAAAACCGATGAACTCATTGTCATCGCTAAAGTCAACGCTAAAATCAGTTTTCTCATCTTGCACGTCCCCTCACCCACAGGCGCATAAAGTAGAAAATGCCCGTGCCTACTAAGACGGCACAAACCAAAGCACATAAAACCAGAAGCAACGGATAATTACTCATGGTTTGCCAAATCTTGTGATACCAAGGTAAGTCACCAATGGTGTAAGAGTCTCCCACTTTAAAATCGGACATGGATTGCTCGTTGATGATGACAACCGATCCGCTCACCGTTGCCATGGACGATGGACTCTTTAATTGTTCATTGAGTAAATAGCTACCCGCCTGTCCCTCACTCAATAAGGCCACCACTGTACGATCCGAATCAAAGGGCGATTGAAGCGAAACAATAGCTCCAACGCCGCCATCCGGACTAAAGAGAATTTCTTCGGGTTGAAGAACTTCTTCACCCTGCAGGGTATCGGCAATGGCCTGCTGAAGCTGTTCGGCATTATCTTTCTTAAAGTCCGGCAACGTGATTGGCATCTCACCAATCAAAAGCACATCTTTGCCATCAAGCTGAGCTTCAGTAGCTTGATCAACCACAGAGAGTTTTGTGGCAACGGCACCGGTTACCGCGGCAATACGAGCCGTTGTATTCAACAGCGTAGTCACCTTCTCAGCTGAAGCTTCCTTAGGAATCACGGCGACAGTTCGTGATAAATCTGCAAAAATCGAATACGGGTAAGCGCTTTGTGTGAAAAGCGTCAAATTCGGCATCTCAGCGTAGTGGAACAGTCCATTGAGCGTCAATGTGGAGGCCGGATCAATTTCCATCTGATGAGGCAGCAAAACAACGGATTTACAGTTATCGGGCGAGCCTTCGGAAAGCTCTCGACGATACACCACCTCAAAACTTAAATCATTTTGAGCCGCCAAGGCCAATGCTTCAGAGGGACTGGTCGCCAAAGGTCCATTGAAGGAAGGCAAGCGCATTTCACGCTCACCGCTACTGGATTGTTGGGACAGATTGACCGAATCAACCAAATAATTGTTGATTCGCATACGCAACTGAGCTTGATCCCCACCTTCGGGCTTTGTGTAACGATACTTCAGATTGACATCCAATCCGCCCGTACCGACCATGTACAAGTCAGGTGCAATGCTCATCGGCAAATGAACCGCTGGCGGCGCGTACCCTCTTGATGTTAACTGTCCGGGATACTGCATGATCTGCGAGAATGCAATCGTCTCGTCAATCGGCACCCAATTGGGCGCATCATAAGCCTGTCGCTCCGGGGCTTCCTTAAAGTCCTTAATAGGAAGTTTGTCACCGATTAAAACATGATCACCTGAAGCGAGCGCTTTAACCGCAACGATCAAATCCGACTCATCACGACCGGAAATAACCAGCATTTTGTCGCTTCGGCTTTCAGGAGCGTCCATCATATAAATTTGAGGACCGTCTGCCAGGGGCAAATCACTTAAAAAACTCGGTCTGCTGGAATTGGTAGCAAAAACAAAGAAATGTCCATTTGTCGGAAGCCGATCGTAGTAAACAGGAAAATCCGCTCCGCGCCATTGTGTGTATTTACCCACCAAGGAAGACAAAATAGCGGCTGCTTTTTTCGTCTCATTATCCGGTGCCTTGGCAAACACAAAAGGAATCACCGATTCATTGTTGGTAAAGGTATCAATAAAAGGAGCCGGCCAACGCGCTAAATCATTGGCGATCTTGACTTTTTGCTTAACTAAAGACAACAAGCTCTTGGCATCAAGATCTAGCCATAACGTTTCACTTGAAGGTCTTTCACAAATGTTCTGATAATGACCGACAAATTCAAGAGTGATCTGATTATTCGATTTGATTTGTTTCGGATCCAAGGTAACTTTTGTGCGATAAAGCTTACCCAAAGCTTCTGGCATCACAGGAACCGATTGCTGCAGCTGACTATTCAGATAAACATTGATTTGAGAGCGAACTGGAATCAGCGCAGGCGAAGCCGTAAAAGCCAAATCCATGGTTGCCGAGGATACGATTTCATCGGCGCGCACACCAAAGTCTAAATACTGGGTGTTATTGATCCCCGTAAGACGAATATTTTTAGCTTGTCCGCCGGGGACCAACTTTAACAATGAACTTTGTTGGGTAAAAGAACCCGTCACATCAGTGCGCCAGACCGGTGCGACACTGGAAGCATCGTTCGGAGTCTCTTGGGCAAATGATGAGACTGAGGCAAACGCCACCAATGCCGTGCTCATCACCAAGGCTGACAGTTTGGACAATTTCACTTTAGACTCTCTTTCAACTTTATAACGTATTTGAGTTTAGCGCACGAGCTGGTTTTCTCGGTGCAAACGTTAAGCACCAGCTCAACACTTTAGGAACAATTTGTAACTTGCCGGGCAAAAATTCGATCATCGATTTGTAGCCGTACCAAGATAAAGATCCAAGCTTTAAAAAACCTGTCAACATGCGATCATCCACATTGACTTTTTCAGGAACCCACATTCCCTCACGAGAAAATGTGCAGCGATTAAAAGCTTTTTCCGTTTCATAGTCATCAAAACACAGGCTTAATTCCAAAACATTGCCCGGCTCTGCAGATAAAACCGTTGTCTTAAAGCAATAATACTTTTCTTTGTAAATCATCAAGAGACGAATGGACTCACCTTTCTTCCAAGCTTTCTCACATCCTGACAAACTTACCCTCACTTCACTTTGAGAGTACTGCGTCATGGTTGCTTTGTAGTTAGCATCCTCTTCATCACAAATATTTACATCAATCTTGCAATGAATCCGCGGGAACTGATGTTTTTGAACTTCTTCAACCGCCACCGCCATTGAGGCTCCCAAAATCATCAAGTTGTAGGCAATCCATCCCATATTAATAGCCAACGTTAAATATTCTGGATTAGGATCGAAAAATGCCTTATAAAAACCGATGAGCAACCCGATCATGTTTAAACTGATCAAAATCAGATACGGTCTTGAGACGGGCCAATCCAAATATTTTTCACCAATGGTTCCCCCTTTGGCGGTCACATTGAATTTGCCTTTATGAGGGAAAATTAGTGCCACGGTCGTCGGCAGCAAAATGTACCAAGACAATACGGTTTCATAGACTCCGCTTAAGAAGGGATATCGATACCCACGCTGAAGAATCTGATTGGTCAGAGCCGAGTGAATCATGTGCGGAAGCACATAGGCAAAAATAGCCGCAGCGGTCGCATAAATGACATAGACATTAGCAAACATGTAGGGAAGCGGCGCCACTAAAAAGATCAAACGGGGCAAGCCATGGAAGAAATGGAACATGGCATTAAAAAAGCACAGCCGTTGGGGAAGCGAAAGACCTTTACCCAAAAACGGATTATCCAGGCGGAAAATTTGGATCATGCCTCTTGCCCAACGAATACGCTGACCGATATGCGCGGCCAATGTTTCCGTTGACAGACCGGAAGCAAGCGGCAAATCGATAAAGGCTGATGACCACCCCTTACGATTAAGTTTTAATGATGTGTGCGCATCTTCGGTCACCGTTTCAACAGCAATACCGCCGACTTCTTCCAAGGCCTTTCGTCTCATCACAGCGCTGGATCCGCAAAACATCGTGGCATTCCACGTATCGTTACCTTTCTGGATGAAATCGTGGAAAAGCGAATTCTCAATCGGCATTGTCCGATCCAAATGAAGGTTCTTTTCAAATGGATCCGGAGAGTAAAAATGATGCGGTGTTTGAACAAGGGCAATATTAGGATCCTTGATCAACCACCCCATTGTTTTGACCAAAAAATCCGAAGAGGGCACGTGGTCACAGTCAAAAATGGTCACAAACTCTCCGTTTGTGACAGTCATGGCGTGATTAATGTTTCCCGCCTTGGCATGATTGTGCTCTTCACGCTTGATGTAACCGGCACCGACTTGTTTGGCGAACTCCTCAAAAAGCGGACGGCTGCCGTCATCGAGAATATAGACATGGAGTTTATCGGCAGGCCACTGCAAATTTAAGGCAGCAAAAACCGTGGGCTTTACCACGTCAAGCGATTCGTTGTATGTCGGAATAAAAATATCAACATGTGGCCAAAGCGCTTGATCATTAGGCATCGGATAGGGTTTGCGATCAAGCACCCAACAGACCTGAAAGTAGCCGAGAACCATCACCACAAATGCGTAAAGTTCAGCGGCAAGCAATAGACAACTCAAAAAGATGCCCATGGCGGAATCAGTGTTCAAGGTTGAGGTACAACGCCACCAAAGATAGCGCCCGGACACAACCATTGAAATCACAAAAAGAAGCATCAGCGTTAGTCGGGCTTTAATTTTTCGAAGCGCTAATGCCGACAAAAGCATCACCGAAAGAAATACAACCTGTCCCTGAATATTAAAAGGCTGAGTGATACATAAAACCGCCAGTGCAGCAGCCAAGCCACCCAAAATCCATAAAAGCGTCAACTTAATCGGACGAGATAACTCTTCACCCTTTTTGTCAATCGTTTCAAAACTTTTGTGATTACCATCCAAAGCTAAAGCACCATAATGCCCCACCCAATCACCCAGGCGAGTCAAAGCTGCCGCTATTTTATTAACAGCCCAGGAGATAGATAAGCGAAGCCATCCTTTGCGTGCCGAAGTCCGGAAACAAATTAAAAACAAAGTTTGGGAAAGCCAGCGCACGCAATCCAAAGTTTTTGGTGCATGAGGATTAATCTGGGGATAAAACTCTTGAAATGCCGCGCGATAGGCAGTAAATGGTTTTGATTCCAATGGAAGAAACAACCATGCAAGGGCCAGCCAAAAAATATTGACAGCCACGCTTACTTTGGTGGATCCATTTGCGCGCCAAAGACGAGCTTTATTGACGAGATAATTCAGTATTGTTGCCGAAGGCATGTTTTATATTCAGGGCTCCCCGTTTATTGGGAAGCCACCACTTAAACCGTATCGGTAATTGCTTTATGTGAAATGAAAAATTATAGACAACTCGTTAAATAAAGCCTTAACAAATTGTTATTTCTTTATTTGTAACTCAAACAAAATTAGGCAAAAAAATTCTTGAATCAGGAGAAAATTTCATCAGACCTGTCACTAAGATTAAAACAGTTTCATTAAAGCGAAGAGTAACCATGAAGCGTCGCACGGCTTTCGTTTTATCAGGTATCGGTTTAGCTGTCGCAGCCTGCTTTACAGGTGTTTATCGTTTTTTGCGACAGCCTAAATTTGGAGCACTTCCCACTTCGTTTGAGAGTTTTAAAAACTGCTCTCATTTTTATGACGGCATTTTTCACAACACTCTACCAACACCCGTTTTGACTGATAACAGTACTTTTATTGAAGCTTTTGCACGCTCCTTAGTGACGAACAAAGTTGATCCGGTTCCGTCTACTGCGTTACCCTCTGCGAAAGTAGATTTAAGACAATTGCGTCTGGATATTGACACCATCATTTGGTTAGGTCACTCTTCTTTTTACATACAACTAGCCGGAAAACGCATTCTGATTGATCCTGTTTTAAGTCCCTACGCATCGCCTGTTTCGTTTAGCACAAAAGCGTTTGAAGGCACCACTCCTTACCGTCCGGCAGATTTTCCCACCATCGATCTATTGGTTATTTCTCACGACCACTGGGATCATTTGGATTACCCAACGGTTATGGCACTCAAAGGGAAAATCCATCATATTGTCTGTCCACTCGGCACTGACTCACACTTTTTACGATGGGGCTTTAAAAAAGAAACTCTGCATGCGCTTGATTGGAATAAAACTTTAAAGCTATCGAATAATCTGGTTATACATGCACTGGAAGCGCGTCATTATTCCGGTCGCAATCTCAATCAAAATAAGAGTTTTTGGGCTTCATATTTATTACAGTCAAAGAATTACAAAATATTCTTCTGGAAGGAAAGAAGCCGGAAAAATCCGGAACTGAAGAGTTTCCGTTTAGTCAGGACAGTATCATACGACTTCTGGCAGGCGGGCAGTGTAAATTAAAGGACGTTTTTTGCAAAGAAGAATATCTGGATTTCGGATCAGTATCGTTGGGGATGGACGAGGAGAAGTTTGATGAAATTTTAGGTAGTATCGGAGAGGATTATGACCTGCTCATAGCATTACGTGGACTATATGACTGGAGTGTGCTGGCAGATCTATTAAACGGTCATTCTGAAACGATCTCCATGGCAAAAGTACAGATGTATGAGCAACATGGGAGAGATTTGAAGGTCTTGAAGTATTTTGTCCATAAATATATACCTGATAAATATAATGAAGTATTCAGAAAGGCGAAAGCGGATAATTATGTAGCTTACACAGGTCACATGGATAAAGATACTGCAAGTCAGATCAAAAAGAAAGCAAAAGCAGAGGAGTTTTCAAAATATGTCTTGAAGTTTATGAGTCCAATAAAGCCGGAGAAAATAGATTTACAGTCATATGAGGATATGTGTGAACGTCTGAAGCTGAATATCTTTTTGCCTAAACAAAAGAATACTGACAATCGTGTAATACCACATCAATTATATGAATATGAACTAATTCAGATCCTGAAAAATGCATCTGTGTATTTACCGTTCCTTAATGATACAAACAATGGGATCAGTGAAGCAGATAAGGTGTTATCAGTCTTCAGATATAAGATTCCATATTATGTAGGGCCATTGAACGAGAAATCTTCTTTTGCATGGATTTCGCGTAAACAGGGAAAAATTACCCCGTGGAATTTCAAAGACATGGTAGATGAGGATGCCAGTGAGAATGCATTTATCAGAAGGATGACAAATAAATGCACTTATCTGCCGACGGAAGATGTACTTCCAAAAGATTCTTTGTGCTATCAGAAATTCATGGTGCTGAATGAGATAAATAATCTCCAGATTGATGGACTCAAGATTCCCGTTAAGGCAAAGCAGGGGATATATCATGAATTATTTGAAAAGAACAAAAAAGTGAAGAGGAAAGATATTGAAGAATACCTGATAAGAAACAATTACCTTGACAAAGACTCAACCAAACTGATAAGCGGAATTGATGAACAGATACATTCCGGACTGTCTTCTTACTGTGCTTTTTTTAATCTTTTAAATAAAAAGATTCTGTCTGAAGATGACGTGGAAAGAATTATCGAAAGGGCTTCATATGCGGAAGATAAAAGCAGGGTAATAAAATGGCTCAGGAAAGAATACCCAGGCCTTTCAGAAGATGACATCCGTTATATTACCAGGATAAAGATCAGGGATTTTGGAAGGTTGTCTAAGACTTTCCTGACAGGATTAAAAGGATGTGACGTATCGAAAGGCTTTGATGGACAGGATGTAGAAATGATCTCCATCCTTCAGACAATGTGGGAAACCAATGATAATCTGATGGAGATACTTTCCGATAAATATACATTTCTGGAAGCTGTGGAGGCATTTACACAGGAATATTACACTGGGAAAAAGAAAAGCTTAAAAGAACGTCTTGATGAAATGAGTGTTTCCAATTCAGTGCGGCGTCCGGTTTACAGAACTCTTGCTGTTGTAAAAGATATTGAAAAGGCATTTGGGAAGCCGGACAAGATTTTTGTGGAAATGACGCGTGGCGGACAGGCTGATCAGAAAGGAAAGAGAATAAAGAGTAGAAAGCAGCAGATCCTTGATCTTTACGATAAGTGCAAGGATGATGTTCATGATCTGATCCGGCAGTTGGAGGCTATGGGAGAGTATGCGGACAGCCGTCTGCAGAGTGATCGGTTGTATTTATATTTTATGCAGTTTGGAAAATGCGCATACAGTGGAGCGCATATAGGGTTTGAACAACTGATGGCTGGTTCTGTTGAATATGATATTGACCATATCTATCCGCAGTCCTACGTAAAAGACGACAGTCTGAACAACAAGGTGCTGGTTCTGTCAGATCTCAATGGTACGAAAGATAACATATATCCTGTTTCTCCGGAAATCCGCGGAAAAATGCAGGGGCTTTGGAGCTGGTGGAACCATGTGGGGGCAATCAGCGACGAGAAATACAATCGCTTGATACGCTCTGCTCCGTTTACGGATGAAGAAAAAATGGGCTTTATTAACCGGCAGCTTACAGAAACGTCTCAATCCACAAAGTTTATTGCAGATCTGTTAAAAGAAAGGTTTCCAGATGCGGAGGTTGTATATGTAAAAGCAGGTCTTGTTTCTGATTTCCGGCATGAATTTGACCTGCCGAAATCCAGAAGCTACAATGATCTCCATAATGCCGCGGATGCGTTTTTGAGTGTGGTTGCAGGAAATGTTTATGATATGCGGTTTTCAAAAAAGTGGTTCAGGATTGATGAAAAATATAGCGTTAAGGTAAAAACAATCTTTACCCATGAGGTCAAATGCCGCGGAGACATTATTTGGGATGGAATGCCTATGCTCGAAAAGGTAGAAGATACTGCAAGGAAGAATACGGCGCATTTTGTGAAATATGCTGCGTTTAAAACAGGGGGATTGTTTGACCAGAATCCAGTTAAGAAAGGAACCGGCTTGATTCCTTTAAAGGCGGGATTGCCTACTGAAAAATATGGTGGGTATAATAAAGCTGGTGTAATGTTTTTGATACCAGTCAGATACAATATCGGAAAAAAAAGCGAGATCTTGATACTGCCTGTGGAATTGATGCATGGGAAACATTTTTTAGAAGATAAAGTGTTTGCCAGAAATTACACCTTCACAAGATTGGAAAATATCCTTGGGAAGAAGGTAGGAGAGGTTTCTTTTCCCATGGGTATGCGTCCGTGGAAGATTAATACCATGTTGTCATTTGATGGATTCAGGGTATGTCTTACAGGAACCGGTGGAAGGGGTAAATGTCTGGTGGCTCAGCCGGTAATGCAGTTTTCCGCTGATGAGCACTGGAGATTTTATATAAAAAGACTTGAGAGATTTGTCGAAAAAATCGGGATCAATCCCGATCTGCTGTATGATAAAGATCATGACAAGGTATCTAAGGACGAAAACCTGAAACTGTATGAGCTATACGTTGATAAACTGCAGAATACAATTTACAAAAAAAGGGTCAATTCGCCGGTACAGACTCTATTGAAAGGGAAGGAAGAATTCAAAAAATTGAGTATCGAAGAGCAGTGTCAGGTTTTACTGAACATTCAATCTGTGTTTGGACGAATGACTGGAGGTTGCGATCTGACATTGATCGGTGGATCAGCGCATAGTGCAGCAACTGGCAGTTTAAGCACTACGATCTCGAATTGGAAAAAGAAATATTCCACTGTCAGGATCATTGATCAGTCACCATCTGGAATGTGGGAAAAAAGTTCGGAGAATCTGTTGGATCTCCTCTAAAAAAAACGCGGTTAGTCTTACGGTTTCCAATCGTGAGATGCAGCCGCATTATTTTTTGCCTAAAAAAATCATTTTTTTTATTTTTCTTCATATTTAACTTGATTGTTTCTATGAACAGCACAAATGATTCGCTGATCATTATTTCGGACGTTTGAGGTTTGAGAGCTGTGCGTTTTTGTAGGGGAGTCAAGCGGCGTTAGCACGCTCTATTGCAATACGTTTGTTTGAGAGCTGTGCGTTTTTGTAGGGGAGTCAAGCGAGTCAAACTGCTTGATATGTTTCAATTCGGTTTGAGAGCTGTGCGTTTTTGCATGGGCCAAAAAGTGAATTCGAATTCACTTTTTTGGTCCCGGTAAGCAATCTAACAAAAAAATCATTTTAACGATTTCCGCGGCCTGATTAAAAGCAGTAAGCAGCGTAAACAGAAAAGTATTTTGCAATCTAAGAATAGGAGGCGAAGATATGCCAATTAGTTTATCAAAAGGACAGAAGGTAGATTTAACAAAAAAGAATCCGGGACTTAAGAAGATCATGGTAGGTCTTGGATGGGATGTAAACGCTTTTGATTCAGGTGCGGATTTTGACCTGGATGCAGCAGCATTTATGCTTGGGGCCAACGGAAAATGCCCTACGGAGAAAGAATTCATTTTCTATGGAAATCTGAAGCATGCCAGTGAATCTGTCGTTCACATGGGAGATAATCTTACCGGTGAGGGCGATGGCGATGACGAGCAGATCATGATCGATCTGTTAAAGATTCCGGCTAATATTGAGAGAATTGCTTTTACGGTTACCATTTATGATGCAGAAGCAAGACGTCAGAACTTCGGACAGGTTTCAAACT
>ENA-ORUG01002059-ORUG01002059.1-human-gut-metagenome-genome-assembly--contig:-NODE-2059-length-15371-cov-13.726103_pt1 | contig 15371 bp, 11 predicted proteins | sample MGYA00242079_ERZ509207 | MGnify/ENA primary metagenome ERZ509207 (study PRJEB26280, sample SAMEA2338780) | human gut metagenome | biome: human gut; feature: human-associated habitat; material: faeces...
GAGAAATTGATGTAATCTGTAATGAGCATCAGGTCCCCCGGCTTAAAATCTTTGTTGATACCGCCGCAGGCATTGGTAACAATGAGATACTCAACGCCCAGCTGCTTCATGACATATATGGGATACGTCACCTCTTTCATGGCGAAGCCTTCATAATAGTGGAATCTGCCCTGCATGGCAGCTATCCTTTGGCTTCCGATATTTCCGAACACGAGATTCCCTGCGTGCCCCTCTACATGCGACTGCGGAAAATGGGGAATTTCCGAGTAGGGAATGACTTCCTTGTCTTCCATTACATCTACCAGCGCTCCGAGGCCGCTGCCCAATACAACGCCTATCTTAGGCGTCTCGGTTATCTTTCCTCTGATGAAGTCCGATGATTCGATGATATTTTCGTAAAACATGCTGTTCTCCTGAAATTATTTTAGACTATTTTATTGGACTATCTTATTAAACTATTTTATGAGTTCCTTGACCGATGCGGCAAGGCCGGCAAAGCCTTGTATCTCGGATGGAATGATTATCTTCGTTGCCTGTCCGTCTGCGGCTTTTTCAAAGGCCTCAAGACTCTTCAGCCTTATTACCGACTCATCGGCTCCGGCTTCTTTTATCAGCTTGAGACCGTCGGCGGTGGCCTTGTTTATCATGAGGATCGCTTCCGCCTGACCTTCAGCCTCTCTTATGGCTGTCTGCTTGTTGGCTTCTGCCTGAAGAATGGCGGCTTCTTTCTGGCCTTCCGCGATGAGAACCTGAGATTTCTTTTCTCCCTCGGCGATGAGGATGGCTTCTCTTCTCTCTCTTTCAGCTCTCATCTGCTTTTCCATGGCAACCTGGATGTCCTTAGGCGGAGTTATGTTTTTAACTTCGACTCGGTTGATTTTGATTCCCCATGGATCTGTAGCTTCGTCGAGAACCATTCTAATCTTGGTGTTGATGTGCTCTCTGCTGGTCAGTGATTCGTCCAGCTCAAGCTCTCCAATGATGTTTCTCAAGGTCGTAGCGGTAAGGTTTTCTATAGCGTCCATCGGGCTTTCAACGCCGTAGGTATAAAGCTTCGGGTCCGTGATCTGGAAATAGACGACCGTGTCTATCTCCATGGTTACATTATCCTTGGTGATAACAGGCTGCGGAGGGAAGTCTATGACTTTTTCCTTGAGCGAAACTTTTCTTGATATCTTATCTATCAAAGGAATCTTGAAGTGAAGCCCCACCTGCCATGTTCCGTGATATGCGCCGAGCCTTTCTACTACATAAGCTCTGGCCTGCGGTACGATTCTGATATTTGAGACCAGCAGCCAGATTATCAATGCGATAACTGCGAATAGAATTACAATTCTGAAAATTTCCATAATCCCATATCCTTTCCTTAAATTTCATCTACAGGCGAAACGATAAGTTTAACGCCCTCTATAGCTTCTACTTTTACGAGAGTATCTTCTGCCAGCGTCAGATTTTCCTCGCATACGGCGGACCATACCTGACCCTTAAGTTTGACCTGCCCTGTCTCGAGGGGCTCTATCTTGGCTATCACTTGTCCCACTTCGCCTATCAGAGAGTCTATGTTGGTGCTTTCAGCCCCTGTTCTGAGTTTTTCTATGAAGATTTTTCTCGTGAACAGCAGTAGACAGATCGACACCGCAAAAAAGCTTATTACCTGCGGGATGACAGGCACTTCAAACACAGAGAGCAGCAGCGCCACCGCCGCGCCTCCGGCGAACCAAATCGTGGTAAGTCCTACAGTCAATGCTTCTATGATTAAAAAGATCACTGCCAAAACCAGCCATAGTATAGGTATTGTAAGGTGCAATCCAAAAACTGTCATAACTCTTCCCCTTTCAGTTGATTTAATATTATTATATATGCTATATCGCACTGTATGCAACACATTCCTACAAAATCCAATTTGTTTTTCTTTTGTTTTTACGTGACTTTGCCGCAAGTCAGGCTTTAGGCGGCTCGTCTAAAGTCTTATGTAATTTTTGTCGAAATCTACCACCGTGAAAAAATTAGGATAATCCTCATGAATGGCCTTTTCTATCTCCGACTTTATTTCTTCTTCGGAAATCCTGCAGTTCTGGTCTAAAACTATGTCGAATATCACATTGGTGTGAGTCGGCCCTGATACCATGCGGAGATCATGCATGTTCAAGACCCCTTCCATCGGAGCTATGGTTTTGTTTATGATTTTCATTATTTCGGCTCTGTGCGGTGCAGTCAGATCCACCGGATCGAGGTGGGCAGTAACGATTATGTTGAGCTTTTCTGCTATCTCATGCTCTATGTTGTCCACCAGATCATGGCTGAGCATCACGTCGACAGCCGCGTCCACTTCGATGTGTATAGAGGCGAAAATTTTTCCAGGTCCGTAATTATGTACAGTGAGGTCGTGAATGTCCAGAACGCCTTCGTGACTCTTGGCGATCTGTGCTATCTGCTTGACAAGCTCGGAGTCCGGAGCTTCTCCGAGAAGAGGGCTCACAGTTTCTCTCACGAGGGAGATACCCGACCACAAGATAAATAAAGCTACCAAAAGACCGAGATAACCGTCGATCTGTATGCCCGTAAAATGTCCGAATAATATTCCTGCCAAAACTACGCAGGTTGAAATCACGTCGTTTCTGCTGTCGGCTCCCGTTGCCATGAGCGCCAGCGAATCTATTCTTTTTCCGGCGGAAATATTGAACCTGGCCTGCCAGATTTTTATGGCTACGGCTATGAGCAGCACTATCACCAAGGTCCAGCTGAATTCCAGCGGCGATGGGTGCAGGATCTTGTCAAGAGAGCTCTTTCCCAGCTCTACGCCTACGAGAATTATCATCACGGAAACCGCCATTCCTGCCAGATATTCTATCCTCGCATGTCCATAAGGGTGTTTTTCATCCTCGGGCATCGACGCCAGTTTAAAGCCGGCCAGCGTTATGACGGATGATGAAGCGTCGGCCAGATTGTTCACTCCGTCTGCGATTATGGCTATACTTCCGGAAATCCATCCGATAAGGATTTTCATGATGCAGAGAAGAGAGTTGGATATTATTCCGACGATTCCCGCCATTTTTCCGTAGTTATCCCTGACCTTGCTGTCTTTGACGTTTTCGTAATCTTTTATGAATCTTCTGAATAAAAATTCGTTCATGATGACCTCATATGTTTTGCAGTATTTTTCTTGTTCTATTTTATGTTAGTTTTCATGTTGGATTTCATGTTGGATTTCATGTTGGATTGCATGTTAGTTTTCATGTCAGATTTCATGCTGGATTGCTGACCTCCACTCGTTCGCCGCAGCCTATTTTAATGAATTTTTGTTTTGTTCTTGCTTTGATTTTATTACAGCTTTTGTAATCGCCTTGGTTTTATTACGGCTTTTGTGTTTATTTTGGGTTTATCTTTATTGTAGATTTTTTACACGCTTTTGGCTGCGGCGCTGCGGCGCATGCTCTTTTTGCGGTGCCTCAGCAAGCCATGCTGCGGCGCATGCTCTTTTTTGCAGCGCTTCGGCAAAGCACAGCTTTGTCTCAGCAAAACACAAGCTTTGTCAATCGGCTTGCTTGGCTGTTGCTTCGCTTATGGCTCTTGCCAGCTGATCAGGGCATGAAGTCGGCTTAAATCCGCACGTTATGCCGGAAAGTCTTTTAGTCACCTCTCCGCAGTCCATTCCTTCGACAAGGGCTGCGATTCCTTTAAGGTTGCCGTTACAGCCTCCGATAAATTTAACGTTCCTGATCTTGTTGTCTTCTATTTCAAACTTTATTTCTGTAGAACAAGTTTTGGACGGTTTGTATGAATATTGCATAAGTAGCTCCTTGTATTATAGAGTAGTAGTTTTTAATGCCCCTCTCCAAGGGCATGTGCTACACTGTAAGGGATGCTGTGGATTGGTATTTTGCTCCTACCGCATGACGGTTCTTGAAAGACTCCAACCACAGCCCTTTACAGGATTGTTAATCAGTCAGATACCGCTCCGACGGTTTATGTGGAACAAGGTTACAAGTGTAAAGTGTCCTGTGGAACCAGTATCAAATAAACATTTCGGAGGTATCATCATGATTTGTGTGGGTATTGATATTGCCAAGGACAAGCGCGACTGCTTTATCCTCAGCTCGGAAAGTGAAGTCCTGGCAGATGTCTTCACCATCCCCAACAACGCAGAGGGATTTGATGCCCTGCTGCAAACCATTCGTCGCTGTACTCGTCCGGCAGACAAAATAAAAGTAGGACTTGAGGCTACCGGACATTACAGCTACAACATTCTTGGATTTCTTCTTGACAATGACCTGGCCGTCTATGTCATGAATCCTTTGCACACCAACCTGTACCGAAAAAGTCTCAGCCTTCGCAAAACCAAAACCGATCGTGTGGATGCAAGAACGATTGCAACTATGCTATTGTCCGATGTAGACCTCAAGTCCTACACGGATACAGCATACCATAACGAAGAGTTAAAGTCACTAACAAGATACCGATTCGATAAGGTTCGTGAAAGAGCCAAGCTGAAGCAGTCAGTGTCCAGACTGGTCACGATTCTGTTTCCAGAACTGGAGAAGCTCGTTCCCTCTCTCCATATTGCTTCGGTTTATGCGCTCCTCAGTGAATATCCCGGTGCAAAACAGATTTCAGAAATTCATCTCACCAAGCTGACAAACCTTCTTGCGACAGCATCCAAGGGTCGTTATGGCAAAGATAAGGCTATCCAGATTCGAGATGCTGCCAGAACTTCCATTGGTTCCGTTATGCCTGCTAAATTTCTGGAACTGAAGCATACCATTAAACTCATTCGGGAACTCACCTCCGAGATTGATGAAATTGAAGTTTCTATTCAGAAAATCATGGATGAACTGAATCCACCGATTCTTTCTATTCCCGGTGTCGGTATCCAGTCAGCAGCCATGATTCTGGCTGAAATCGGTGATTTTTCCAACTTTGAATCTCCTGACAAAATCCTTGCTTACGCTGGCTGCTCTCCATCTACATACCAGTCCGGAAAACTTACAAACTGTTACGCTCACATGGAGAAGCGTGGTTCTCGTTATTTGCGATATGCCCTCTACAACGCAACCAAGTACGTCTGCCACTGGAATCCCGTCTTTGCTGAATATCTTGCCAAGAAACGTGCTGAAGGAAAGCACTACAATGTTGCCTTATCCCATGCCACGAAGAAACTTGTGCGGCTAATCTATGCCTTGCAGAAATCTGGCAAAGCATATCTTGTAGCTGCCTGATTCTCTCCAGAGCCTGAGCCAAATCCAAGAACAACTTAGCTGGCGCAGCGAACCCTTGACAAACCGAAGCATTCAAATGCTATTCTGTTTCTGCGAGGGTTGGCCGGGCTTGCTTTGCTATTCTCTCCGTCGCCCTCGCTGCATTGATTATGGCATTTGAATGCTGTTTGTCAGGGGCAGCGGTCGGCAGACGGATTTTTTCATTTTGGGGCTTGACTTTTAATAGTTAGTCTCCAAATACTGCTTGCTTTCGTCCTTTTTCTGCTGGACCTTTTTGTGACTTTATTGTAAATCCGCAGACGTCTCTTTGCAAGTTGTCACGGGTATGTCCTACTTTTTGTGCAAAAACTCTGGGATACATCATGCACACTGCCCAAATCCGGGCGAATTTTGCCCAAAATCGACCGTCAAAGCGGCTTTTGGCAAAAACGCGGGAGAAAAGTCATCTGATGACTTTGAGAAGGACCCTCTCAGTCAAAGCCTTTCCGGCAGCGCCGCGCTTTCGTAGAAAGCGGCGCTGCAGCTGCCGCTTCCCTTCACGACCCCACCCGTGAAAATGCAATGCCGGAGCGTCCGCAGACGCTCCGGCATTGCTCTATAAAAAATATTTTTCCGCTGACTATGCGCAGAGCAAAGCGGAGCGCATTTTTAATCAGTTTTGTGTATCAATTGACATACGCCGCCATGCCGATGGTGCCGTCATCCGGGTCCTCGCCATCGTAGACTTTTTTGATGTAGCTGCGGTTGAAGTTCAGGTGCATCACCATGGCAGCTTTTGCGCCGATGGGATCGTGGTTGGCAATGGCTTCGGTGATCATGCGGTGGGTCATGATGGTCTCATCGATGAGCTTTTTGTGGGTGACATTCACGAACATCATCACCGCTGTATCGATGACCGGGATCAGCTGCCCTACCACCAGATTTTTGCTGCTCTCGGCGATGCAGGTGTGGAAGGCGATGTCATCCTCGATGTAGCGGTCGCCCTCGTGGATCTTGGTCTCCACCCGCTCGCAGAGCCGCCGCAGTCGCTCGATATCCTCCGGGGTGGCGTTCTGCGCCGCCATCTCCGCAATGCCCGGCTCCAGCAGCAGACGGACGTTCACCAGATCAAAGGCCAGCGCATTCTTGTCCTGCACGCTGCGCAGGTTCAGCGGGTCGGAAAGCCCCTTGACCGTGGTCACCACATAGGTGCCGGAGCCCTGCCGCACCTCCACGATGCCTTTGCTGGACAGCAGCTTTACCGCCTCGCGGATGGTGCTGCGCCCCACCCGGAATCTCTCGCCCAGTGCAAACTCGTTGGGCAGCTTTGTGCCCGGCTCGATGGGGGTATCCAGAATGAAATGGTATATCTGGTCTTCGACCTGCTCTGCCAGCAGTTTATTCTTCAAGTGCGCAAATTCACTCATTTTCGTTTGCTCTCCATTCAGGTGGAATAAGATGACCCGGCTGAATACTTCGTAGCCAGTACAAAGCATTTGCCGGGTCTGTTCTTATTGATTGGCTACTACACCAATCCGCCTATTCAATTCTTACACCACACCGCTTTGTAAGGCTCCTTTTCTGGAAAACGTCCCAAAATTGGTGTAGTTGTGGTGTAGTACCGCAGATACCGTTTGAACTCCTGTCGAAAATTCATCGTATCAGCGCTTTATTTTTACGTTTTACTGCTCAATTGGCTTCATCGTGGGGAACAGCAGCACGTCGCGGATGGAGGCGCTGTCGGTGAGCAGCATGACCAGACGGTCCACGCCGAAGCCCAGGCCGCCCGTGGGGGGCAGGCCGTACTCCAGAGCGTTGACGTAGTCGTAATCCACCTGAGCCTTGCAATCGGGCTCAATGGCCTTGCGCTCGGCGACCTGACGCTCAAAGCGGCCCTTCTGGTCGATGGGGTCGTTCAGCTCGCTGAAGGCATTGCCGTACTCGGTGCAATCGATGAAGTACTCAAAGCGCTCGGTAAAGGCGGGATCATCCGGCTTGCGCTTGGCCAGCGGGCTGATCTCGACAGGATAATCATAAATGAAGGTGGGCTGGATCAGCTTGTCCTCAACAAAGGCATCGAAGAACTCGGCCAGAATGGCACCCTTGGTGGGAACCTCGGGCAGCTCCACATGATGCTCCTTGGCAGAGGCAATGGCATCCTCGTCGGACTTCCAATCGTTGAAGTCCACGCCGGAATACTTCTTGACAGCCTCCACCATGGTCAGGCGCTCCCAGTGGCTCATATCGATCTGCTTGCCCTGATAGGGAATGACCATGCTGCCGCAGATCTTGAGGGCCAGGCGCTTGTACAGCTCCTCCACCAGATCCATCATGCCGTGGAAATCGGTGAAGGCCTGATACAGCTCGATGCTGGTGAATTCGGGGTTGTGCTTGGGGTCCATGCCCTCGTTGCGGAAGATACGGCCAACCTCATACACGCGATCCATGCCGCCCACGATCAGGCGCTTGAGGTACAGCTCAGTCTCAATGCGCAGCACCATGTCCATGTTCAGGCTGTTGTGGTGGGTGTAGAAGGGGCGGGCGGAGGCACCGATCTCAAAGGGGGTCAGGATGGGGGTATCCACCTCCAGGAAGCCCTTCTCGTCCAGATAGGCGCGGATCTCTTTCAGGATCTGGCTGCGCTTGACGAAGGTATCCTTCACCTCCGGGTTGGCGATCAGGTCCACATAGCGCTGACGGTAACGCATCTCGGTATCGGTCAGGCCGTGGAACTTCTCGGGCAGGGGGCGCAGGCTCTTGGCCAGCAGGGTCAGCTCGGTGGCACGAACGCTCAGCTCGCCGGTCTTGGTGCGGAACACCTCGCCCTTGACACCGATGATATCGCCCACGTCCAGCTTCTTGAAGGCAGCATAGGCCTCCTCGCCCAGCTCGTCGCGGCGGACATACAGCTGGATATCGCCCTTGTCATCGCGCAGGTGGGCAAAGCTTGCCTTGCCCATCACGCGCTTGGACATCATACGGCCGGCCAGCGCGACCTGCTTGCCGCTGTCCGTCTCGTTGGGCAGATCCTTGAACTCTTCCTTCAGGTCGGCAGAGTATGCGTCCTGCGGGAACTTGGTCAGGGTGAAGGGGTCGTTTCCGGCAGCCTGCAGGTCGGCCAGCTTCTGGCGGCGCACCTGCACCTGCTCGCTCTCAGACAGGCCCTGAGCGGGGTTTCTCTTTTGCTCTTCCATGGTTTCCTCCCGTTCAGGCTCAGTTTGCGGCGTGGGTGATGGCCAGCACTTCGTACTCGACGGTCTGGCCGGAGGGCAGCAGGACCTCAGCCTTCTCGCCCACGGCCTTGCCCAGCAGAGCGTGGCCCACGGGGCTCTCGTCGCTGATCTTGCCGTTGATGGGGTCAGCCTCGGTGCGGCCAACGATATCGTACTCCTCGGCCTCATCATCGCCGATCATCTTGATGGAAACGTGGGTGCCAACAGCAACGCTGTCCACGCTCAGCTCGCTCTCGTCGATGATCACAGCGTTCTTGACCATCTGCTCCAGCTCGGTGATGCGGTTCTCCACCAGACCCTGGGTGTTCTTGGCCTCGTCGTACTCGCTGTTTTCCGACAGGTCGCCGTGGCTGCGGGCTTCCTTGATCTCCTCGGCCAGCTCCTTGCGGCGGACCGTCTTGAGGTATTCCAGTTCGTCCTGCATCGCCTTCAGGCCGGAAGCGGACATCTTGATTTCTTGTGCCATTTTGGATCTTCTCCTTGTCTATTGGATTGACGCAGCCGCAAAGCCGCGCACGAATGCTATTATGACTGTTCTATTATAATAGCAAGCCGGGAGCTTGTCAATAAAAACCACGGCGCTAGAGCGGAAAAAGCGGCGGTTTCGGCTCCCGCCCCTATGCAGAAGCGCCCCACCGGTTCCCCGGCAGGGCGCTTCCACAGGTTATTTGGGAATAGAGAATGGTTCGGTTGTGGGGGCAACCCCCCAGTCGCTTTCAGCGACAGCCCCCGCTAATAGGGGGGCCCTTGGCATGGCGGAAAGTTTCACCTTTTTGCCAAGGCCGCCCCTATTAGGGGCGGTGGCATCCCGAAGGGATGACGGTGGGGTTTACTTTTCCTGTGCCTTATTCCACACGCGGATCACTTCAACACGGCTCACGGAATCGGTATCCACATAGGTCTCGCCGTTGTCCTTTGCGGCCTTGAGCAGATCGTTCTCCACAGCCCAGGCAATGGCCTTCTGGGTATCGGTGGCATCGGCGGGCAGAACTGCGGCGGGTGCGGGCTTACCGGCATGGTTCCACACCAGCAGGGCCAGCTCGGCACGGTTTGTGGGGATGGCAGTACCAGCGGGCAGAGCGGTTTTCAGGTACAGCTCCGTGCCCAGCTGGTAGCCCTGCCATGCCAGAATAGCGGTGCCAGCAGCGGCAGTGCCGACCACGGCGGCGGTGCCCAGAATATTGGGCTCGTCCTCCTCAATGGAGGCATCCTTTGTCATGGCTTCGATGGTCACGCCACCGGCAGGCATCTGGAACTTCAGGGGGTTGTTCTTGACATCCACATCCAGCGTTTCATCGGTGGTAATCGTCCACTGGTCAAATGCAACGGCATCGCTCTGGCTGGTGTAGGTCACGGTCACGTCAGCCTTTTCGGGCACTTTGGCGATCAGCTCGCCCTTGTCGTTCTTCTCAGCCTTGATCTCTTCGTCACCATTCTTAATGGTAACATCAGCATTCTTGACGGTCAGGGTGTAGAGCTTGGTTGCAGGGGTCAGTTCGGCGGCCTCTTCGGCAACAACGACCTGAGTGCCGCACTCACTCACAATCTTGTTCCCATTTTTCAGGGCAATACCAAAGGTATGCGTACCGGCCTTGCCATAGGTTACGTCCAGCTTGCGATTCTGGCCCATCAGCGGCATCAGCTCGGAAATGGTGTATTCTTTCTTGTCCAGCACTTCGCCGTTCAGCATCACACTGGTAACATCATCATCGTAGGTCAGCGAAATCTTGATGTTGTCCTTATCTTGCATGAGCTTACTAAAATCATCGCCGGGAGTAACCGTAACATTCACATCAGCAGGGGTGTTGACCAGATAGTTACTCTTGGAAACTTTTGCAGTCAAAGAGGTATTCTGATATTCATGCCACTTCGCATAAAGAGTTGTATTACCAGTGATGGCCTGATTATCATATTTGGTTTTGAAGTTTTCATCCATATACCAGCCATCAAATACCCATTCGCTGGTACTGTCGCTCAACTCAGGCAGGTCAGTAACAGAAGCACCATATTCAACAGGAGGCATAGCATCAGGCTTTTCACCATGCCCATTGTTGTCAAGGGTCACAGTGTACTTGTTCTTTTCCCACTTGGCGTAATAGGTTTCACCCTTTTTGGGGGTAGAATCCTTGGTTTCGGTCTGGCATTTAGCGTCCTCATACCATTTTGCGGTACATCCAGCCTTGGTTACGCTGTCAAAACCGGTCTTATTCATGTCAACAATGCCGCCATCGACAACAAAGACAATGCCTACATTTTTACTCAACCCACTATCATTGTTGGTTGCTCTCGGATTTGCAGATTCGTCATTCACATAAATGCACACATTGGGATTAAGTGGTTGTCCACTCGTAGAAGAGCCCAGGCAACCGTTCATATAATGAATCTCGTCGCAACCTGTAAAATCAATCTTCTTCAAATTTGCACACTCACAGAAAGTTCGATTTCCAAGTTTTACGTTATTGGCTCTCACCGCAAAGGTTTCAAGCGCCTGTGCGTTACGGAAAGATGCTACCACAGCTGAGTTTCCATCTTGATCCTTATATTCATCTTCTGTGTAAGTATCAACATCGATGTTAACATGCTTCAGTGTAGTATTTCCAGAGAAAGCATAGGTATTTTCAGCTGGAAAGTGCGCATCTCCGCCTGTTACATTCAATGTTTCCATACTCGGAAATACTGACGGTCGCACATATTGCAGGTTTTGGCCACAAACATTTACCGTTGTTATTCCAGTATTTTTAGAAAATATATCGTACCAAAGACTCCCGTCTGTTTGATCTTCCTTACCACTCTTTAACGCACCTTTTAACTCAACTGCATTGATTGTGGTCACCGCAGGATCACTTCCACTTTTCCTAAAGGGATCTCCACCTGTACAAATGACTTCTGCACCATCCAGAATATCAAGTTCTTTGATGCCGCACGCAGTAAATACCGTTGTCCCTAATGTTGTCTTGCCCCGAAATGTCAATTTATTAAGATTTTGACAAGCATAAAATGCATTATCTCCAATGTTGCTGATTCCTTCCGGCACATCCAATGTAGTAATAGCTGTCGATTGAAATGCGAAAGGTTGAATCTTTTTTACAGCACTGCCTAATGTAATATCTGTCAATTTTGTACATCCATTCGCAAAGCATCTCGGTACTTCCTCGGTATTTACAATCAGTTTCTTCAATCCAGAACCATTGAACGCATTAGAATCCGTACCTCTCAAACCAATCTGAATACCATCTGTCAGCGTAAAACTCTCAAGATAAGGCATCTGCTCAAATGCACGGGCACCAATATACTTCAAATTGCTCCAGTTATCAAAATCAACTGTAAACTTTGTTCCACGGAACGCAGCACAACCAACGCCAGTAAAGCTACTGGGAAGCCACTTCGTCAGCTCTTTGCCGTCACCCAGTTTGGAGCAGAAATCAAACATACTGGTTGGAACATATGTACCAATATACGTTCCACCATCCGTATCGTTATCCTTAAGGCTAGGTGCCGTAAAATTGGGTGCCCATTCAACATCCGTAAGTTCACTATCTGCGCGGAAGATGTAATCACCCAAATAGTTAATGCTTGCAGGAATATTTGTCTTGGTCAGTGCAGTAAGATTTCGGAAAGCATTACCACCAATACCGGTAACGCCCTCTTCAATTTTAACCTCTTTGATTACATTTGCAAAAGCTGCCCAAGGGCGGGTATCTTCCGTATTGCTGTACTTATAATCCGCCATACGGCCGGTACCAGAAATGGTCAGAACGCCGGTTTCCTTATTGAAAGCCCACCTAACTTCTTTTTCGTGACCCTCAACACCACAATCACCAGCGGTGGGCGCATTCTCGTCAACAGTGGTAGTCGTTACCGCAGTATTGGCGCTCGTTCCCTCTGCAAACGCCGAAACCGCAGTAGCAGGCATCATGGAAACTGCCATGCTCACTGCCAAGGCGGCGCTGATCACTCGTTTCAGTCTCATAAAAATCCTCCTTTTATGAATTATTCCCAAAATATAACCATGCCCGCACAAAGCAAAAAGAGCGCCGCACCGGCCAAATGGCTGGTACAACGCTCTGCGTTTTGTACTTTGGGAATCTACCGCCCCTTGAGGTGATGCCCATGTGCGGTATGGTTGAGAAAGTGCAGCTGGCTGCCATATTACAGGCCCTTTAGCTTTGCGTCGCAGCCTTTCGACTGGTTTGCCGATTCTTCTGTTTCAATTTGGCATTTTACACAAAAATCATAAGACTTTTTTTTTTTTTTGTCAATAACCCAAAACCATCTTTGGCAAGTTGCACAAAAAGGGAAGTATCTGTATGGCATTTTCGGATAGCAGCATCTCCCCGGGGAGAAGTGTTCCGTTTGGGAAAAGGCGGCGTGTTTTCTCGCTTTTTCGTTGACATATGCCAGGTTTTATGATATAGTAGTAGTCATTTTTACGTTTCACTCCCCTATTCTCCCTGCGGAAAGGAAGCATCCATGAACCTGACAAAGCAGTTCTTCAAGTATGTGTCGCAGAATATTTTCGGTCTGATCGGCACATCGTGCTATATTCTGGCCGACACCTATTTCATCGCCCAGGCGGCGGGCACCGACGGCGTGACCCTGCTGAACCTCTGCCTGCCCATGTACAACCTGATCTTTGCCTTCGGCTCGATGATCGGCCTGGGTGCGGCCACCCGGTACGCCATTCTGCAGGCGCAGGGCGAGGCGCGGGCGCAGCGGTTTTTTTCCAACGCCATCCTCTGCGCCTGCCTGATCGCCATCCCGTTCATGCTGGCAGGCGCGTTCTGCCCGGGCACGCTTCTGCAGCTCATGGGCGGCGATGGGGACATTGTGGCGCTGGGCCTGAACTACACCCGCATCTTCCTGCTGTTCACGCCCTTCTTCATGTGCAACTACATCTTCTCGGCCTTCGTCCGCAACGACGGCGACCCGTCCCTTGCCATGGTGGCCACCCTGAGCGGCAGCCTGTTCAATGTGGTGTTCGATTACATCTTCATCTTCCCCATGGGGCTGGGCCTGCCCGGCGCGGCGCTGGCAACGGCCATCTCGCCGGTGCTCAGCATCGCCATCTGCAGCCGCCACTTTTTTCAAAAGAGCAACACGCTCACCTTTGTCCGGCAGGCCCCCTCGGCCCGGCTGCTGGTGCAGAGCTGCCAGCTTGGTATCTCCGGTTTTGTCGGGGAGCTTTCCTCTGCCGTGACCACCACCGTGTTCAACTTCCTGCTGCTCCGGCTGGCGGGCAACGTGGGCGTGGCCGCTTACGGCGTAGTGGCAAACTTTGCGCTGGTGGCAACAGCCATCTTCAACGGCGTGGCCCAGGGTGCCCAGCCGCTGATCAGCCAGTGCTACGGCAAAAACGAGATGACCGGAGCAAAAAAGCTGCTTCTGCTGGGCTGCGGCACTGCGCTGGCGCTGGCGGCGGTGTTGTACAGTGCCGTGTTTGGCTTTACCGATACCTTTGTTGCCCTCTTCAACAGCGAGAGCTCTGCACTGATGGCCGAATATGCCCACAGCGGTATGCGCATCTACTTCCTGGGCTACTTCTTTGCAGGCTGTAATATTGTTGCGGCGGGCTATCTGGGTGCGGTCAACCGCCCCACCGAGGCCACCATCACCTCGGTCAGCCGGGGCGTGGCCGCCATCGTCACCTGCTCGCTGATTCTGAGCGCCCTGTTCGGCATGAACGGCGTGTGGTCGGCCTTCCCCGCCGCCGAGGCCATCACGCTGGCCCTGACGGTGTTCCTGCTCAAGCGCCCGCAGTCTGTGTGCGGCTGAACGCCTCCACGGAAAAGAGCCGGGTGCTGCCCCGGCTCCTGAACATTTTAAATATACAGTGCCTGCTCCCGCTGGCTTTCCGCCGGGCTGAGGGGCCGTGCTGTCTGACCGGCCAAGGCCCGCCACTGTGCGGGGGATTGGCCGGTCTCTTTTTTGAACACCCGGCACAGGTAGTTGGCCCCTGAGAAGCCGCACAGGCTGGCAATGACATCCAGCGTGTATTCCCGGTGCAGGAGCAGCCGCATGGCAGCTTCCACCCGCACGGTGGTCAGGTAGCGCCCCGGGGGCACCCCCACGGCGGCGGTAAAGGTGCGGACAAGGTGGCTCTTGGAGACCCCCAGCCGCTCACTGAGCTCCTCCACGCCGTACAGGCCAGCGTAGTTCTGGCGGATATCCTCAATGGCGGCCTCCACCAGCGGCGGCAGGGGCGGGGCGGCGCTGTCGGCCCCCGCAAGCTCACAGAGCAGGGCAAAGGCCAGCTGGCTGGCAGCCCGGCTGCGGGGCGTGTCGGCCTCGGCAGCAAGGCGGCCCAGCAGCTCTGCGGCGGCGGGGCAGGTCTCGCCCCGGGCCAGGAACGGCAGCTCCGTCAGCCCGGCAAGGAACTGCACCGCCGCCTGCCCGGTCAGCTGGATGCAGAGCAGGTGGCTCTCCCCTTCCGGGGTCAGGGTCAACGGGGCGCGGCTCAGTACCAGATGGCCCGCCGCCGCGCTCTGGGGCGGCAGGATCAGTGCGCTGCCCGCCGTGGAGGGCGAGGCATCGGCCAGGCTGGCAGTGCATCTGCCGCTGGAGACCAGGCAGACCCACAACCCCTCGCCGGTCAGAGTCAGGGGTTCTTTGGGCTGGATATCCCGCACCACGCCAAGGGCTGCGGTGCTTGTCCAATCATAAAGCAATATCTGACACCTCAAATCAACAAAATGCTATTTTATATCACAAAGTTATCTGTTATTATAATACCAACGAGAGCGTGCACCGTCAAGGTGCCGTAACATAGAAAAATTTTAATGGAGGCAATGACCTATGGCTTCGATTAGCTGCCAGCACATCTACAAGATCTATCCGGGCGCTACTGCTCCTTCTGTTACCGACTTCAACCTGGAGATCCAGGATAAGGAGTTCATCATCTTCGTCGGCCCCTCTGGCTGCGGCAAGTCCACCACCCTGCGCATGA
>ENA-ORUG01002069-ORUG01002069.1-human-gut-metagenome-genome-assembly--contig:-NODE-2069-length-15332-cov-2.974930_pt1 | contig 15332 bp, 17 predicted proteins | sample MGYA00242079_ERZ509207 | MGnify/ENA primary metagenome ERZ509207 (study PRJEB26280, sample SAMEA2338780) | human gut metagenome | biome: human gut; feature: human-associated habitat; material: faeces...
AAAATCATTGCAGCCAGTTCTCCGCCTGAGAGAACAAAATCGCCCACACTCACCGTTTCATCAACATAATGATCCAAAAAGCGCTGATCGATGCCTTCATATCGACCGCAGATCAAAACCATGTCTTCGTTATCGGCCACCCAACGCCTCACCGTCTCATCGGTAAGCCTCGTACCGTTGGGAGCAAAACTGATCACCCGACCGCGGTTACCTGAACGTCTGATTCGTTTAAGCGTTCTAGCCAAAGGCTCAGCCATCATCACCATGCCCGGTCCGCCGCCAAAAGGCCGATCATCAATCGTTCGGTGATTGTCTTCGGTCTCTTCTCGTGGATTCCAAGTGTTGAGCGACCAAAGTCCTCTTTGCATAGCCCGAGACGTGATGCCATTTTGAGTTACAGCATCAAACATCGGTTCAAACAGCGTGATGACGTCAAAGCGCATGGTCAATCTCTTTAGAGCTCATCGAGCCAAGCTTGCAAAATCGCTTCCAAAATTGCCTCGTTGCTTTTCTCAGGATCATCGTCAAAACCATCCAGCTCAAGCACCATGGCGTGCAACTCCGTAAACCGCAGCTTCAACGGATTGACATTGGGATGCTCATCATAGAGCGCTTCGGCAATCTGTTGAGTATCAGTCCAGCGCATAATTAGTGCTCCTTGGCGTGATTGCGGCTGTACTTGGGAATTTCAATCACAAGATCCTCATCACCCACCACGGCCTGGCAAGACAATCGGGATAAATCCGTCACGCCCCATGCTTGATCGAGCATGTCCAACTCTTCATCTTCGGGTTCATTTAAGGAATCAAAGCCTTCTCGGACAATAACATGACACGTTGAACAGGCTCCGGAAAATTCACAGGCATGCTCAATGCCCACGCCATTGGCAAGTAAAGCTCGCGCTAATTTAACGCCGGACTTGACTTCAAAAGTCTTTCCTTCGGGACAAACGCTTGCGTGAGGCAAAACGGTAATCTTGGGCATAGTCTATTTTCCTTCAATATCTTCAACGCTCTTGCCGGAAAGCGCCTGAGCAATCGCTCGGTCCATACGGCGTTCAGCAAAGCTTTCCGTCGCCTGCGTCAGTTCCTTTTCAAGCGTCTTAATGGTTTCCAATTCGTGAGCTTCAACCGCTTTCAATAAACGCGTGATCAGATCTCGGATATGGTTTTCTTCTTCCTTGGTTAAAAGATCCGCGTCCGATGCCAAAGCGCCCACCGTGGATTCAATCAAGCGGCGAGATTCCACTTCCTCTTCGCGCAACGCTCTTTCACGCATATCCTCTTCGGCGTTACCCGTGCCGTCTTTGAGCATGCGCATGATTTCTTCATCGCTTAGACCGTAAGAGGGCTTGACGGTCACATGGGCTTCAACACCCGTTTGCGTTTCTCGGGCAGAAACCGACAAAAGACCATCGGCATCAACGCTGAAGGTCACACGAATTCTGGCGGCCCCCGCCACCAAAGCCGGCAGTCCTCGAAGTTCAAAACGAGCCAAGCTGCGGCATGCATCCACAATTTCACGTTCACCTTGCACCACGTGGATGGCCATGGCTGTCTGACCATCTTTAAAGGTGGTGAAATCCTGAGCCATCGCAACCGGAATAGGCGTGTTTCTCGGAATGATTTTTTCAACCAAGCCACCCATGGTTTCCAACCCCAAAGACAGCGGCGTGACATCGAGTAAGAGCCAATCGTCTCCGGCCGTATTACCAGCTAAAAGGTTCGCCTGTTTAGCCGCGCCCACCGCGACCACTTCATCCGGATTGATGTTATCGAGCGGCTCAAAACCCAAATAATCCTTAACCGCTTCACGAATCACCGGCATACGGGTGGAGCCGCCCACCAAAACGAGCCCCTGAATGTCTTTTCGATCAAGCTTGGCATCACGCATTACCGCATCAAGCGTATCAATTGTCTTTTTAACCAAGCGGCAGGTTAGGCCTTTAAATATCTCGCTCGTGATCGTGAGATCAATTTTTTTACCAGAAGAAAGCGTGACGTTGATAGCCGCCTTATCACTGCGACTTAAAGCTTCCTTGGCTGCGCGGGCTGCCACCATAATCAGGCTTTTGTCTTCCGGGGAAAGAATTTCAGTGACTTCGGCTTCTTGCAGTGCCCAGCAGAAAATTCTGTGATCAAAATCATCGCCGCCTAAAGCGGAATCGCCGCCCGTGGCAAGGACCTCAAAAACGCCTTTAGTCAAACGAAGCACAGACACATCGAAGGTGCCGCCGCCCAAGTCATAGATGACATAAAGACCCTCGGCTCCTTCATCGAGCCCATAGGCCAAAGCCGCCGAAGTCGGTTCATTGAGAAGCCGCAACACATTAAGACCGGCAAGTCTTGCCGCATCCTTTGTGGCCTGACGCTGGGCATCATCAAAATAGGCAGGAACCGTGATCACCGCGCCGACCAATTCTCCACCCAACGCCTCTTCGGCGCGGTCCTTTAAGACTTTTAAAATTTCTGCGGAAATTTCCACCGGACTTTTCTCGCCTGCCACGGTCTGAACACGTAGCATGCCATCGGACTCGGCAAAACGGTACGGAAGGCTTGAAGCTTCCTTAATTTCTGCGCTCGAGCGCCCCATAAAACGCTTGACGCTGGCTATCGTATTTTGGGAATCTTCACTGATCGCTAAACGCGCCTCATGTCCGACGACGGTCGTACCGTCTGACAAGTACCTGACAACAGACGGCAATAACTTTCTGCCTTCATGATCGGCAAGCACCACTGTCTCGGCGCTTTTCACCGTCGCCACCAACGAATTGGTTGTTCCCAAATCAATGCCGACAGCCAAACGATGCTGATGCGGATCAGCCGACATGCCCGGCTCGGCAATTTGCAATAAAGCCATGAAAAAATCCTAGTGTTGAATTTGTGTGATGAGTTTATTAACAAACATCAACTCACGCGTCGCTTCAAAAGCGGCCTTATCGTCATGATCGGTATCAAAAGCCTTGCGCAGAGAAGCGATCAGTAGACGCTGGTGCTCTTTAACCTCTTCAAAAAGCCTTTGACGCGCGCCCTCATCGCCCGTTTGCTCACACGCTTCCAGCGCCTCGTGCCACTGCATCTGAAGCATCAGAAAATCAGCAGGCATCGGACGATGCTCATTGACATCAAAGCCCTTGAGTTTACACAGATACTGCGCTCGCAAAAGATCATCGGCAAGTGTGCGGTACGCTTCGTTAACCTGTACGCTCATCTGTTGGGCGATGCGCTTTTCAAGCGCGCTGGCCGTCACAAAACGATCAGGATGCAGGCGCTGAAGCAAAGCGTTTTTCACCGCCTCCAAAGACGACAAATCAACCGCAAAAGTCTGCAGTTGATTTAAAAGGGAAAAATAATCTTTTTGACTCATGAGGCGCTCAATCACACCTGAAAAGACTCACCGCAGCCACAGTGACTTTTCTCGTTGGGATTGTGGAATTTGAACCCTTCATTGAGGCCTTCGCGGGTATAGTCAAGTTCGGTGCCATCAATGTAGGGCAAACTCTTGGCATCGACCACAACCTTCACTCCGAAAGATTCCCACACTTGGTCATCTTCTTCGATCGCGTCTGCGAATTCGAGCTTATAGGCCATGCCGGAGCAGCCCGATGTCTTCACCCCAAGGCGCAAACCGATGCCCTTGCCGCGCTTTGTTAAATAAGCGTTGACGTGGCGAGCGGCGTTTTCTGTCAATGTCACAGCCATCTTACTTTCCTTGTTTTTGACGGTAATCGGCAATCGCGGCCTTGATCGCATCTTCAGCCAAAATCGAGCAGTGAATCTTCACCGGCGGCAAAGCCAATTCTTCGGCAATCTGCTCGTTGGATAACTGCATGGCTTGCCCTTAACCCACTCGGTCACCAAAGAGCTCGAAGCGATGGCTGAACCGCAGCCATAGGTTTTAAATTTAGCGTCTTCGATAATGCCTTCAGGATTGACTTTGATCTGCAAGCGCATCACATCGCCGCAGGCGGGAGCCCCCACCATGCCAGTGCCGACATCCTTTTCGTTCTTATCGAGCGTGCCCACATTGCGGGGATGCTCGTAGTGATCCATCACTTTGTCACTGTATTGCATCTGTCCTATCCTCTTTCTGATTTTTAGTGTTCAGACCACTTCACTTGGTTGAGATCCACACCCTCTTGGTGCATTTCCCACAACGGGGACATTTCACGAAGCTTGACCACTTTTTCCTTTAATTGCGCCACCACAAAGTCGATTTCTTCTTCCGTGGTAAAGCGACCCAAAGTGAAGCGAATGGAGCTGTGAGCGAGCTCATCATCGCGGCCCAAGGCACGCAAAACAAAAGACGGTTCAAGACTGGCTGACGTGCAGGCCGAGCCCGAAGACACTGCCACATCTTTGAGTGCCAACATGAGGCTTTCGCCTTCGATAAAGGCAAAACTCACATTGAGGTTAGTGGAGACACGATGTTCCCAGTCACCATTCAAATATACATCCGGAATTTCTTGAATACCGGCCCAAAGCTTGTCACGCAACTTCTTAAAGCGAGCGTTTTCTTCATCCATTTCAAGGCGGGCCAAACGATAAGCTTCACCCATACCCACGATTTGGTGCGTGGCCAAGGTACCGGAACGCATTCCGCGTTCATGACCGCCGCCGTGAATTTGTGCTTCAAGACGAACGCGAGGTTTGCGTCGGACATAAAGCGCGCCGATTCCCTTAGGACCATAGACCTTGTGACCCGACATACTCATCAGATCAATCGGATCCTTGGTCATATCAAAGTGCAGTTTACCAATGGCCTGAGTGGCATCAACGTGGAAGAAAATGCCACGTTCACGGCACATTTGACCGATGGCATTGATATCTTGGATAACACCGATTTCATTGTTGACAGCCATGACGGAAACCAAAATGGTGTCATCACGCATGGCCGCTTTCAGCGCATCCAAATCCAAAAGACCATTGGGCAAAACGTCCATGTAGGTCACATCAAAGCCTTCCGTTTCCAAATGACGCATGCTGTCCAAAACGGCCTTGTGTTCGGTCTTCACCGTGATGAGATGCTTGCCGCGGTCTTTATAAAAATGGGCAATACCTTTGAGCGCCAAGTTGTCCGACTCGGTAGCCCCGGATGTCCAAACAATTTCGCGCGGATCGGCGTTGATCATCTGAGCGACCTGAGAACGGGCTTCTTCGACAGCCTCGCGGGCTTCCAGTCCGTACGGATGAGAATTGCTGGCCGCATTGCCGAAACGCTCGTAGAGCCAGGGAATCATCTTTTCTACAACACGGGGATCAACCGGAGTCGTGGCACCGTAGTCCAAGTAAACAGGTTTTCTCAATTTGAGCTCCTTAACGAATCAACGCCTATCTATATATAGACAAGTCTGAAAACAGACCTCTTCAAGCTAGGGATAACCCCTGCTTTTTCAAACGAAAGTAGATATTACTGACTTCACTTTTTAAACGCAAGATAAATTATGAGAAAATTCTCAAAAATCAGCATAAAAAAAACTCACTCATCCTATTGTTAATAAAAGGATAAATGAGTCAATTCAAAAACTGTTTCAAAGCGCAAAATGTCTGTAATCATTACAGACTAAAGCTTGTATTGATTACAAGGTTTTCGCATGAAGTCCGTTTTGATTAACCAATGTGGACAAAAGTCCGTGACAGGCATCCTCACAATAAAGGAGTACTTTTTTAAATCCGTCTGAATTCCCGTAGTAAGGATCAGGCACAATGGAGACGTCATAGCTTGTGCTGTAGCGCATCAAAAGTTCGGGTTTTTGACTGTAGGCCGCAGGCGCCATTCGTTTAAGTTCATTGATATTGTTCCAGTCCATGGCCAATATCCGGTCATAGCGCTCAAAGTCAGAAGCAGAAATTTGACGGGCAATGTGTTTGGACAAGTCATAGCCTCTGGCCGTGGCGCATTCAATAGCTCTGCGATCGGCGCCTTCGCCCACATGAAAACTTTCAGTGCCAGCCGAGTCGATTTCAAATTCTTCAGTCAGGCCCGCCCGATCCACCAACTTTCTAAAGACAGCCTCCGCCGTGGGGGATCGGCAAATGTTGCCCGCGCAGACAAAAAGAACTTTAAGCATAATCCATTAGCTCCCTTTAAATTTTTTTCCCTTTTTCAGAATTTAAATTTACACTTCAAACAGGCTATTTTTGTGAAGTTTTTTTGAATTTCTCATACAATAGCGGCCCATCACTAATTGTTTGACCTTAAGCATGGATACTATTTTTCAGGAACCGCTCGACCAAACTCAAAAGCCGATCACTTTGATTTGGCTGCACGGCTTGGGTGTGGACGGCTCTGATTTTGAATCTTTTCAAAAGGAACTTTCTCAATTCGGCGAACTCAATAACGTTCGGATGGTTCTGCCCTCTGCCCCTTTGCGCGATATTACGGCCTACAACATGAAAATGAACGGCTGGTACGACCTTTTCGATGAGACATTCGAAGAAGAGACAAAAGAAGACATCGATGGCATGAATCAAGCGGCCGAAACAATTACCGCCCTAATTGAAGAAGAACGTCAAAAGTATCCCGACTCGCCGATTTGGTTAGGCGGCTTTTCACAAGGGGCTGCGATGGCCATTCTGGTGGGTTTGTCGCAAATTACACCCTTGGCCGGTGTCATTGCTTTATCGGGTTATGTTCCTAAACATCCCCGTTTCGATGAATTAAGCGATGTGGCCAAACAGACGCCCGTTTTCATGGCTCACGGCACTTTAGATCCGGTCATCTCTCTTGTCCAAGCAAAAAAGGGACTGGAAGTGCTCAATAAGGCAGGCGCTTCGGTTGAATTTTTCGACTACCCTATGGTCCATGAAATTTGTCCTGATGAAGTGGCCGATATCGCCGAATTTATTCGGGCCCATGGCGCAACTTCTCAACAAGAGACTACGCAAGCCTGATAGCGGTTTTTCAAGCCTTTCAACTCCGACCCTAGCGTCGGAGTTTTTGTTTGGAATTAGGGAAAACGCTGGATTAAAAAGGGCTTTAACTTTGATTCAAGGCCGTACTTTTTGATTTTTTTCAGCATAAGATAAATGCTGAGAATTTATTTTGTATGCGCTTTTAGATTTTGGATTGGGGAATCAAATGCCCTATTGGAAAGCACTGGTCTGGTTTTTGACCATCACTTCTGTTTTTATGTCGGCGAGCTACACGATGCTCGTGCCTTTCCTGCCGATGTACTTGATTGACGAATTGGGCGTCGCGCAAAGTGACGTCAATATTTGGTCGGGTCTGATTTTTTCTATTTCGTTTTTGATCAGTGCCATCATGGCCCCAATCTGGGGGGCGCTTTCCGATAAGAAAAGCCACAAAGCGATGGCCGTACGCGCGGCCGCCTGTTTAGCCATCTCGTACGTTTGGGGCGGTTTTGTGCAAACCCCGTGGGAGCTTTTTGCCATGCGAAGCTTCCAGGGCTTTTCTGCGGGACTGTGGCCAGCTTGCTTAGCCATCATGACATCGACGGCCCCGAGAGAAAAAATGGGGTGGTGCTTGGGACTCATGCAAGGCGGCTCGACCGCGGGCGGCGTCTTTGGGCCGTTGATCGGGGGCGTTCTGGCTGAAGTGTTCGGTATGCGCGCATCGTTTTATTTTGCCGGCGCCGCTTTGGGTCTGATCGCTTTGGGTTTGATCGTCTTCATTAAGGGCGGCGAGCAAAAGAAAGTGGTCAAGACGGTGGAAAAGAAAAAGAGCGGCGGCTCCATGAAGCTTCTCAAGGTTCCAGTCATTCAGCGCATGCTTTTTGCCGCGGCGGTCGTTCAGCTTGCCGTCATGTTGGTTCAGCCGGTTTTGCCCCTTTACATTGCTGAATTGCAAGGCTCGATGGACAACATCGTGATGGTTTCCGGCATCGTCTTCTCCGTTGTCGGCATCTCGGGCGTTTTCGCCGCCCCGATGTGGGGACGATTGGGCACCAATATCGGTTACCGTTGGGCGCTTTATGTGGCGCTGTTGGGCGGCGGCATTTTCGGTGTCGTACAGGCAATCCCCGGTGAAATCACTCCCTTTGTCATTTGGCGTTTTGTCGGCGGTATTTTCTTTGCAGGGATCTTTCCGGCCATTAACGCGCTTTTTGCCGAAAATACATTGCCAAGTGAGCGCGGACGAATTTATGGCTTAAGTTATGCGGCCCAGCAAATCGGTTCCGTCGCAGGCCCGATTCTGGGCGGACTGATGGCCACCTACTGGAGTAACTCCATTGTGGTGATGGCGCACGGCTTTGTCATGATTCTTCTGGTGATCATGCTCTATCTGAAGCGACCGAAGAATCAAGATCCGGGCAGTGGTGAAACAATCAACGTTGAATCCGATTCTGCTGAAGAGACAAAAGCAGCCTAAATAATTACAGGCTAATCCGAAGGCTCTAGGGACCATCCCGAGAGCCTTTTGTTTTAGTCACAAAGGTTTATGACTTTAAGCAAAGATTGTTATTTTTCCTTTTTAATCAACACAGAAAAAGTTTGTGTGAGCCTTCAATCTTGATAGACTAAGATCGGACTCATTTTTACGGAGGCTCCTATGGATACGTCAACCGGCGTGAACGCTGTAACGATTGTTTTCGCCGCTCTCTGCGTTTTTGCGATCGCATACCGTTTTTACGGTTTGTTCATCGCTCAGAAAGTTCTCAATGTCAATGAAGCCCGTCAAACGCCCGCTATGCGTTATTCTGACGGACAAGACTATGTCCCCACAAATAAGTATGTGCTCTTCGGGCACCACTTTGCCGCCATCGCCGCGGCCGGTCCTCTTCTCGGACCGGTGCTTGCCGCGCAATTCGGTTACATGCCGGGACTATTGTGGATTTTGATCGGCTGCGTGCTCGCCGGCGGCGTCCACGATATGGTTGTGCTCTTTTGCTCGGTGCGCCACCGTGGCCGCTCCTTAGCTCACATCGCAACCACCGAAATTGATAAAACCACCGGATTGGTGGCCGCTTGGGCTGTGCTCGCCATTTTGATTTTGACCTTAGCCGGTCTTTCCATCGCCGTGGTCAACGCCATGCACAATTCGCTTTGGTCCACGTACACGGTCGCGGCAACCATTCCTATCGCCATCATCATGGGCCTTTACATGCAGGTTTGGCGCAAGGGTGATGTCAAGGGCGCAACGTTAATCGGTGTTGTTTTGCTCTTTTTGTGCATTCTGTCCGGTCCGTGGGTTGCCTCTCATCCGGAATATTTCGGCTGGCTGGATATCGACAAACCGGCTATGAGCCTTTTGATCCCGATTTACGGTTTCTTGGCTTCTGTGCTTCCGGTATGGCTCTTGCTCTTGCCGCGTGACTATCTGTCCACGTTCCTAAAGATCGGTACTATCGCCGCCTTGGCGATCGGTATCGTTTTCGTGATGCCGCATTTCCAAATGCCCGCTTTCACGGAATTCGTCAAAGGCGGTGGCCCGATCGTCGGCGGTCCGGTTATTCCTTTCATCTTCATCACGATTGCCTGCGGCGCTTTGTCCGGTTTCCACGCTACGATCGGTACCGGTACCACGCCGAAGATGATCTCCAACGAACGTGACGTGCTCTTTGTCGGTTACGGCGCCATGTTGATGGAAGGCTTTGTGGCTGTGATGGCTTTGGTTGCCGCCTGCGTGTTGGTTCCTGCCGACTACTTCGCCATTAATGCGCCGGCCGATAAATTCGCCGCGCTCGGCATGGCCGTGCAAGAACTGCCGCACTTGGAAGCTCAAGTCCAAGAAAGCCTGATGGCTCGCCCGGGCGGCTCCGTTTCTTTGGCTGTCGGCATGGCTCACATCTTCTCTCAGATTCCCTTCATGGAAAATCTGATGGCCTATTGGTACCACTTCGCCATTATGTTTGAAGCGGTGTTCATCCTGACGGCTGTGGACGCCGGCACCCGTGTCGGTCGTTTCTTCCTGCAGGAAATGATGGGCAAGGTTTGGCCGAAGTTCTCCGACAAACAATGGTGGCCCGGCATTATCATCACCTCGGTGATCTTTACGGGTTCTTGGGGCTACCTCGTTTACTCGGGCGATATCAGCTCCATCTGGCCGCTCTTTGGTATTTGCAACCAATTGCTCGCCTCGGTGACGCTTTTAATCGGCACAACGGTTATTCTTCGTTTGAACAAGACCAAGTACGCCCCGATCACAGGTGTTCCCGGTATTTTGATGACCATCATCACGATCTGGGCTGGCTGCTGGTTGGTGATTAACCAATACATTCCTGCCGGTCAGTATCTACTTGCTTCGCTTTCTGTCATCGTGATGTTGCTGATGCTCTTTGTGATCATCGGTACACTGCGTCGTTGGTCCGTGCTCTTGAATATCAAGACCACAACTCATGACAGCTATGGTGTTGAAGTTAAAGCGATTGTAAACGAATAACTTCCATCACCACCTTAACCAACGCGTCCGATTGCAAAAATTCGGACGCGTTTTTTATGAAAAGAAAATCTCAACATTTGATCTATGGAGAATTTAATAGAGATTAACACCTAAACAAAACTATCAATCTTGAAAAAATCTTAAGTAAACTGAGGTTGTTATTTTTCCTGAAGGAGTGTTTTTATGCATCCTTTTACTAACAAATTCGAGAAAAAATGGTTCTGGTTTTTCATGGCCCTTTGGGGATTTATCATGTTGCCACTGCCATGTTTCTACGATACCGAATACAATCCCGGCTTTTTCGGCGTTCCCGTCTTCATCTGGGGCTGGTTGGTTTACGGTCTTTTAACCATTGTGTGTATTGCCCTTTGGGCCTCTTCATGTCTGAAGCGTCCCGAATATCACGAATTCGATGAAGAGGAATAATCATCATGCATTTTTCTATTGATACAACCAGCATGACGATTCCGTTTCTGTGCGTGATCGTTACATACTGCGTCGTTTTGACCGGTTTAGGCTGGTATGGTTCCAGACAAAATAAAAACCTTGCCGACTTCTTTACGATGTCTGGTAAAGCAGGCGCCATCCTCACTGGTGTCGCCTATTTTTCTACTCAGTACTCCATGTCGACCTTCATGGGTGTGCCGGGTTCCATTTATCACGTGGGGTATGCCGGCATGTCCGTGTCAGTCCCGGGCATTGCCTTTTCCATGTTGATTCCGGCTTTGCTTGTCGGCCGTCGCTTAATCACATTGGGTCATCGCTACAAGATGCTGACAATGGCCGATTATCTAGCCGACCGCTTTGACTCGACCGGTATCCGTGGCTTATTGGCAGTGCTCATGTTGATTTTCCTTGTCTCCATGATGGGCGCTCAGACCATTGGCGGCGGTGTGATTTTCTCCACCTACACGGGCTGCGATGAATGGGTCGGTATCGTGGTGATGGGTATTACCGTTATCCTGTACTGCATGGCTGGCGGCATCCGCTCCGTGATGCTCACGGACTTGATCCAAGGTATTTTGATGGTTGTTACCGCCGTAGTGACCTTCTTCGTTTCCCTTAAATTGGGCGGCGGCCTTGAAGTGATCAATGAAAAATTGGCCGCTATGGACACCAATTATGTGAGTTTCCCGGGGCACAACAATGCATACCCGTGGCAAAACTATGTTTCCATGATTGTGATGTGGTCCTTCTTTGCCATCGGTCAGCCTCACCTCTTTACGAAGTTCTTCACGATGAAGGACCACAAGACGATGTTTAAGGCCGTCATTTTAGGTACCTTGGGCATGTGGTTCTCGGCTTCCTTCATTGAATGGTGCGGCGTCACCGGTATCATCTCCTTCCCCGGCTTGGAAGGCAAGAACTCTGACTTCGTTGTACCTTTGATTTTGCAAGGCGGTTTGCCTCCAATCATTTCTTCGTTAATGGTGGCCGGTATTTTCTCTGCCGGTATGTCCACCATTTCATCTTTGTTGCTCACGGCCACCTCTGCCGCTTCGCGTGATATCTATCAAAAGATTCTCAACCGCAATGCAACAGACGAAGAAACCTGGAAGTTGTCTAAGGTCATCACCGTTGTTCTGGGTATCATCGCCATCGGCATCGGTGTGATGAAACCGGGTTCCATTTTCCAAATCGTTTTGTTTGCTTTCGGCGGTTTGGGTATTTGGGCGGCTCCTATTTTGCTCGGCATGTACTGGAAGCGTACGACGACCGCCGGTGTTTATGTCGGTGTTATCTCGGCTGAAATCCTCTACGTGCTCATCACCCTGAAGTTTACGAGCTGGTCCTTTGGCTTTAACCCCTTGATCGTTGCTTGGCTCTTTGCCATGGTTGTGATCATCTTGGTAAGCCTCGTGACCAAGCCTGTTTCTCAAGAAACGCTTGATCGTCACTTCGCTGACTTGGAACACGTTAAAGGTTAATTTTGATAAAAGCCCGATCGTCGCATCGGGCTTTTTGTTATGAGGCACAGTATGCAATTAGCTCATTTGAATTGGCGTCAAGCCCAGGAAAAACTCGCGGATCCCAACACCGTTGTTGTTATTCCCGTCGGCAGTACAGAACAGCACGGCCCCATCGGTCCGCTCGGCACCGACTGGCTGATTCCGCAATGGATCACCGCCGAAATGGAAAAGCGCACCGACATTTTGGTGACGCCTGTGATTCCTTTTGGGGTTGCCACACACCACACCTCGTTTGCGGGCACCATTGACATGGGACTTGAAACCATGATCGATATCATGCGAGGCGTTTTCCAAAATTTAGCCAAACACGGCGCCAGACGTTTTATTGTCGTCAATGGCCACGGCGGCAACGACCCGGCTATTGAAAAGGCCGGTCTTGAATTAGCCAGAGAAACGGGCGCGTTGATCACATTGCTTGATTGGTGGGGCATCGCTCCGGAATTAAACAAAATCTGGACCACCGGTCACGGCGATGCTCAGGAAGTATCGGCCATCATGCATATCAAACCCGAACTCATTGATATTGCTTCTTGCCCGGAAACGACCGTGAATGATTTAAGCGACAAGCTGCACTTCACACACTTAAGCTCTGTGAAGTTTGGTGACGCTCATATCAAGCTTGTCCGTGACATCAAAAAAGGCATTCCCATGGGCGGTTTCGGTGGCATTGACAGTCAAAAAGCCAATGCCGAATGGGGCAAGGACATGATGCAAGCGGTTGTCGATTACTTTGTGGCATTCACCGAAGAATTTCGTCGCTTGCCGCTTGATAAGTAATCCTTAAATAAGGAGTCTTTAAATGCTTGACCAAACGCTTTTAATGCAAACACTGCAAGACATCGCCAATACCGGTGAGAGATTATCAAATCCATCGGAAGAAAACGCCTTTATTGTCATTGCAGAGGCCTTTAAAAATGTCGGAGCAGAAGTGAACATAGAACGCGTTCCGCTTTTTGTTTCGACGGTCGACAACGTTCGCATGACGGCGGATGGTCAACGCATTAAGGCTCTGGGCAACGCTATGACATTACCTCTTGATGGAAACAATCCCCGACAAGGAACGGTTTCTGTTCAAGGGCATTTGCGTATTCTTTCTGCCTCGGATTGGCAAAGCTATGAAAAGGGCAATTCTGACGAGATTGTTCTTCTTAACGGTTTGGCCAATTTGAATGATTTGAGAAAAGCCCAAGCGCTGGGCTTAAAAGCAGTGCTTTTTGATACTGGGGATCGCATCCATCGCATGATTGTTAGTGACGTCTGGGGCAGTCCAACACCGGGCTGCGAAAGTGGTTATGTCACGATGCCCAACGCTTCTATAAAGCATTCAGACGCGTTGACATTAAAAGATGGAATGAGGATAACTCTTGAATTGGCAATCAATAGCCGTTGGACGACATCGCCCGTTTTGATGGCTCATGTCCGTCATAATGAGCAAAATTCCGAAGCGTTTACGGCGATCGTCACCGGTCACATTGACAGTTGGGGAGACGGTGCATTGGATAATGCTTCGGGAATCGCCGCAATGGTGGCTAGTGCCAAGGAAATTCTCACGCTCAAAAACCGCAAACATGATGTCTGTTATGTCATTTGGTCCGGGCACAGTCATGGGCGCTATGCCGGCAGCACGGCTTGGCACGATAAGCATTTCAATTGGCTCAATGAGAAAGTTTTTCTAAATCTCAACTGTGATTGTCTGGGCGCAGTGGGTTCAACGATTTTAGGAAAGACACCTGTCATGGCCTCCACAGCCGCACTAGCTAGAAAAGCGCATGAAGGCATAAGTTTTACTGAAGCCTTCACCCGCTTTAATCGGTCATGTGATCAATCGTTTATGAGCATGGGCATCCCTTCAGTCTTTTCCAATATTTCTGAAGTTCCGCCTAGTGGCAGCGTCAGCATGAAAGTGGCTGGTTTATCCGGTGTATACGGTCCTTATTGGCACACCACGGACGACACGATGCAAGGAATCGATCCTCAAGCGCTCATGCGTGACACAGAGATTTTCACAAACGGTTTGATTCAATCCGTTATTGAAGGCCCTGACGCACTGGATTTGATGGCTGAATGGAACGAATTCAGTACAACCATTCGTGAAAAACTAAACGTGGTTAAAGAAAAGCAGCCCACGGACAGCATCAGCGAAGCATTTGTGAATGAACCTATTTGGCAAGAGCTCTTGGATAAATTAAGCGAAATGAACATCGTTATTCAAAAGCGTGCTGTCGAAGCTAATTCTCAAGTAAAAGTACAAACGTTAAAACATATTGTGGCGATGGCTTATAGTGCATCAGCTCTGGGTTTACAGGACAGAGCAGGGCAAAAAGCCCGCAGTCTTTTGGTCGAAGCCTTTGAGAAATGGACAAAAGCCAAAGAAGAATCCTTTGAGTATTTCAGTGCATGGACGGCAATGGTGAGAGGTGCTAATCAATTGTTTGCGCAATTGAAGAGCATCGAACGACTTTAAAGAAAAGAGTTTCTATTGCAGGCTTTCTTCGCAGAGACTGAGAAAGGTAAAAACAAAAGGGGGTGTTGATAATGTCGGCCATTGCCGAAGTGATCAACGCCCCTTAATTTATCAAATCAAATTAGATCGCCTCAAATATGAATAGGAAACCGCTCAATCCGTGTACTTTGTCATAGAGGTTACAGATCGTTAATTCGATTCTGACAACAGAAAAAATTTTGAGATACTCAAAATAAGATCAACGCTTGACAGGAGATTAGCTACTATGACCTCAAGACGTAATCTTTTAATGGCATTATTGTTTCTATCCGCGGCTGGTATTTCTGCACCGTTGTATGCGAGGGATGACGATGACGACTGGGATGATGACGATGATTGGGACGACGACGATGATGACGATGACTGGGACGATGATGATGACGACGATGATGACGACGATGATGATGACCGCAGAAGGCGTCCTCGCAGACGGAAAGACAGAGATTAACTAACGGAGTTTAAAAAAAAAGCCTCGGAATCAAACGATTCGAGGCTTTTTTTGAATGGGGAGCCGGGCG
>ENA-ORUG01002077-ORUG01002077.1-human-gut-metagenome-genome-assembly--contig:-NODE-2077-length-15292-cov-74.772134_pt1 | contig 15292 bp, 11 predicted proteins | sample MGYA00242079_ERZ509207 | MGnify/ENA primary metagenome ERZ509207 (study PRJEB26280, sample SAMEA2338780) | human gut metagenome | biome: human gut; feature: human-associated habitat; material: faeces...
CGTCTTGTTGAATGCTAGTATACCCAGGGCAGCGCCCTGGGTTTGTATGGTCCAGACCTGTCGCCCTGAAAGGGCAAAAGCTTTCGATTACTAGGCAATATACAAAGCTTTTGCCCTTACAGGGCGTCTTGTTGAATGCTAGTATACCCAGGGCAGCGCCCTGGGCTAGGAGCTTCTGCCCTTTCAGGGCGTATGGGGAAAACCTATTGCCTTAGGGCGTGTGGGGAATTATTTTACTTCCGACTTCACATGACCCTCGGCGAATCTCGTTTCGATGATGTCGCCAGCCTTCAGCTGCGAGGCAGAACGGATGCTCTTGCCATCTTTCAGCGTGATGCTGTAGCCACGCTTCAGCAACAGCTCCGGATCCTGCGCCTGGATGCGCTGCAGGAGAAGCTGCAGTCGATGATTCTCATTGAGCATCTTCCGCTCCAGTACCGGCTGGATATTCTGCGAGAGAATCTCTAAACGGCGCTGCGCATCCGAAATCTTCGACTGCAGATTCGTCGTAATACGAGTCATCAGACGGTCGAGATACGCCCCCTGCTTCGTCTTCACCAGCGAGAACTGCACGGGAATGGTGTTGCTCAACCTTTCAAGTCTCATCTTCTCCACCTGCAACCGGTGCTTCACGTTCTGCACGATGGTTTCCTGTGCATCCATCACCCGGGCATAAACCTCGGCGAGATGATTGATGAGGAAGGCGGCAGCGGCAGTCGGTGTCTTCACCCGCTGGAAGGAAATCATATCCAGTACACTCTCGTCCCTCTCGTGTCCTATACCCGTGATGATAGGCAGCGGGAAGTTAGCCACATTCTCGGCAAGCGCCAGGGTGTCGAAACCGGAAAGGTCGCTGGTAGCACCACCGCCACGGATGATGACAACGCAGTCAAACTCCTCATATTCGGCATTGATGCTGTCCAGGGCAGCGATGATGCTCTGCTCCACTCCCTCGCCCTGCATCGTGGCAGGAAAGAGGCGGGTGGTGAACAGCAAGCCGTAATCATTATCGGCAAGCTGATTGCAGAAATCGCCATATCCGGCTGCCGTGGCACTCGAAATCACGGCGATGCGCTGGCAGAACATCGGGAGCACCAGCTCCTTCTGCAGCTCGAAGACGCCCTCAGCCTTCAGCGTATTGACGATTTCCAACCGCTTGCGAGCCATATCGCCCATCGTATAGTTGGGGTCGATGTCATCTACAATCCAAGAGAAACCATAGTTCTCATGGAACTGGGCGTGCACCTTGAGAAGCACCTTCATGCCGGCATGAATGCGCTGCCCCGTCACTCGCTCGAAATTCGGCTTGATGAGCATCCAGCGGTTTCGCCAGCAGTTGGCATGCGCCTTGGCTATCGGCGTATTGGAGCGTTCATCCTTCTGGATGAGTTCCAGATAGCAGTGCCCGCCGTAACCCTCGCGAGCCTCGGAGAGTTCCGCTTCCACCCAATAGCTGTCGGGTAAGGACATCGAAATGATTTCGCTGACTATCGAGTTTAATTCATATAGAGATAATCTTTTTACTTTGAACATTGAGCTTTGAACTTTGAACTTTGAACATTGAGCTTTGAACTTTGAACTTTATGAATACTATTACTTGGTACTTAGCCTCCATGGAACTTCCCCTATCATATAGCAGCAAAACTAATCATAAAGTTCAAAGTTCCAAGTTCAAAGTTCCAAGTTTACTTAATCGCTTTCCACGTCTGATAAGCTTTCCAGAAATCAGGCACTCCGTATCCGAAGACATTGTCGGGATGCTGCTGGTTATCGCCAGCCAGTTTTACGAGCTTGATGATCTGCTTGGCAGTCTTGCCAGGCAGCGCCTGCCAGAGGCAAGCCACCATACCCGCTACAAGCGGAGAGGAAAACGAAGTTCCATTATCATTGATGATGCTGCCCCTGCCCGTAATCACGCAGGTAGGACTTCCGAAGGCCATCACATCAGGCTTGATTCTACCATCCGCCGTAGGTCCTACGGCACTGAAGGCAGCATTCATGCCATGTTCGTTGATGCTTCCCACCGTGAGGATATCCTTGGCATCGGCAGGGAAATTGATTTTCTTCCATGAACCCATACCGTCGTTTCCGGCAGAGTTCACGCATACGATTCCCTTGTCGGCACACATCGATGCGGTTCGGGAGATGAGGGCGGTGTTGCCATCCTGCTCATAATAGTGATGATCCATCGAAGAATCATCGAAGCCATGATAGCCGAGCGAAGAATTGATGACATCCACGCCACAGCTGTCAGCATATTCCGCAGCACTTGCCCAGTAATCCTCCTCGGCAAGGCTCTCGGTGCGTTCATCCTCGCATCTTATCAGCAGATATTGCGCATCAGGAGCCACACCCACATAGAAATCGGGCGCATGGGCAGCCATCGTAGAGAGCACCATCGTGCCATGTTCCATCTCTCCGAAGACATTCTTGGATTCAGGAACCACGAAATCCTTCACACCCGCCAGCTTGATTTTGTGCAGGGCAGGAATCTTATCCACATTCATGAATCCGCCATCGAATACGGCTATCATCATTCCCTTGCCGCAATAGCCACTTTCGTGGAGCCTTTTGCCGTTCAGCGACTTCAGCTGAGCATCAGCTGCACCATAGAATCCATCTCCCTGACTCCACTCGTTCAGTCCATTGCGTACATTCGAGCGCATACTCTGACTTACGGAATCGGGAGCCTGGAACACCTTCTTCCTCTTGGTGATGAATTCCAGGCCATCCAACTTGCGAAGCTCCTTGTCCTTGTGGATGCGGATGAGCAGCGTATTGTTCCACTTGCTCTTCCCCACAATCTCGATGCCAGCCTCAGTCACCTGCTTTTCGTAAGCCGGAGCCACAGGAAGGTCGGTCAGATCTACAGGAATGCCCTGGCGCTTACGTCGGTCGATGGAGCGCTGGGAGAGGAACTCCGAAGGGCGGTTCACCGAAAAGGGCGTATGGTCGAGGTCTTTATCCTTGAGGTAAAGACGATACATCTGGCATTTTCCACCAGGGAAAGACACCATATCGGTCTCCAGAATGCCAGTTACCTTGTCATCGTGAGCCAACAATGTCAAGGTGGACAGAATAAATGCACAAAGCATCAAATATCTTTTCATCATTTATCGGTAGTACGATTGTTATATTGTTACATTCTCGTCTGACTGCTGTTGCCCAATCAGATTGTTATTGTTTATACTAAGCTGCAAAAGTACAGTTTTTGTACGAGAATGCCAAAAGAAAAGGGAAGTTTTTATCAGGAAATGCAAGTTTTTCTTATATATATAATAAGGTATCAGATATTTTTTGTACTTTTGCAGACAAGTAGCCGCCGCAGTTGCTTTCTGAAAGGAGCTGTGCGATGGTCTATGAGGAAAAAACAGATATAAATGGAAAATAAACAAGCGACATTAGAATTAGGTACGAAGCCGGTGGGCAAGCTGCTCGTTCAGTACGCCCTGCCAGCGATGATTGCGATGACCGCCGCCTCACTCTACAATATTGTTGACCGTGTATTCATCGGTCAAGGTGTGGGAGCCATGGCCATCTCAGGTCTCGCCATCACCTTCCCCTTCATGAACCTCACCGCCGCTTTCGGAGCCGGTGTGGGCGTAGGAGCATCTACGGCCATCAGCGTGAAGCTGGGACAAAAGGATTATGCCACGGCGCAGAACATTCTGGGTAACACGATTTCACTGAATCTCATCATCGGTATCGGACTGAGCATCATCTGTCTGCTCTTCCTCGACCCTATCCTGAGATTCTTCGGAGCCAGCGACCAGACGCTCGTCTATGCCCATGAGTATATGGTCATCATCCTGCTGGGCAATGTGGTGAGCCACATGTATTTCGGCATGAACGCCCTGCTCCGAGCAGCGAGCAAGCCCAAGCAGGCGATGTACGCCACCATCTTTACGGTGGTGATGAACGTGATACTGGATGCGCTCTTCATCCTCGTCTTCAAATGGGGAATACAGGGTGCCGCCATCGCCACCATCCTATCGCAGCTGATGGCGCTGATGTGGCAGTTCAAGCTCTTCAGCAACAAGAACGAGCTGCTCCACTTCAAGAAAGGCATCTACAAACTGAAGAGAAAGCTCGTAGATAACATCCTCGCCATCGGCATTTCGCCTTTTCTGATGAACGTGTGCGCCTGCATCATCGTCATCTTCATCAACAACCAGCTGGTGCGTTTCGGAGGCGACCTCTCCGTGGGTGCCTACGGAATAGCCAATGGTATTGCAATGGTGTTCGTGATGTTCGTGTTCGGCGTAAACCAGGGAATGCAGCCTATTGCCGGATACAACTATGGTGCCCAGAAACTGGATAGACTGATGCGCGTGCTGAACCTGAGCATCATCGCCGCCACCGCCATCATGGTGACGGGCTGGCTGATAGCGATGTTCCTGCCTTACTACTGCGCGAGAATGTTTACTACCGATAAGCAGCTGATAGACTTGGGCATCAAGGCAATCAGAGTGGTGATGTTCTGCTTCCCGATCATCGGATTCCAGATGGTCATCACCAACTTCTTCCAGTGCATCGGAAAGGTGAAGATCAGCATCTTCCTCTCCTTGTCGAGACAGTTGCTCATCCTTCTGCCGCTCCTGGCTTTCCTGCCGATGATATGGGATATTGATGGCGTATGGTACAGTATGCCTATCTCCGACTTCTCAGCCGCAGTCATCGCTGCCATCGTCATGTCATGGTATATGAACAAGTTGAAAAGACAACATAAAGAAAACATGAAAGTTAATGATTAGTGATTAACGGCTTTACTAATCATAAAGTTCAAAGTTCAAAATTCAAAGTTCAAAGGCTTATCATAAAGTTCAATGTTCAAATCTCAAAGTTCAAAGGCTTATCATAAAGTTCAAAGTTCAAAATTCAAAGTTCAAAGTAAATGAATAAGATTATCATAAACGTGGGTCGCCAGATTGGTAGCGGCGGGCATATCATCGCCGAGAAGCTGGCGGAGGATTTCGGTTGCAAGTGCTACGACCGGGAACTGCTGAACCTTGCCGCCAAGGAGAGCGGTTTTTCGGAGAAATTCTTCGAGCAGAACGATGAGCAGAAGGGATTCTTCAAGTCTCTCTTCCATACCCATCTGCCTTTCCTGAGCGACAACAACTTCTATCACAACGACTTCTCGCAGGAAGGCTTGTACAAGTTCCAGAGCGACGCCATCAGAAAGGCTGCCGATGAGGGCAACTGCGTGTTTGTGGGCAGAACCGCCGACTATGTGCTGCGCGACTACAAGAATGTAATCAACATCTTCATCACCGCCAACATCGACGACCGCATCAAGGCAGTGTGCAAGCGAAAGGACATCGACAGAGCCTCCGCCCGCAAGTTCATCGAAAGCCATGAGGAACAGCGCGCCTCTTACTACGATTACTATACAGGCAAGAAGTGGGGACACAGCGAGAGCTACGACCTCTGCATCAACAGCAGCCATCTGGGAATCGAGGAGACAGAGAAGTTTATCGCTGAATTTATCAGAAAGAAATTCGGACTTAGTGATTAATTATTAGAGATTAATTATTAGGGATTAGTAATTAATTTTAGGGATATAAAATATTAAACATCATATAAATGAAGAAGATTATGCTTTTGGGCTCAGGCGAACTGGGCAAGGAGTTTACCATCGCCGCAAAGCGAGCAGGACAGTATGTCATCGCTTGCGACAAGTATGACAATGCACCAGCCATGCAGGTAGCCGACGAGCGAGAAGTGTTCTCAATGCTCGATGGCGACGCATTGACCGCTGTGGTTGAGAAGCATCACCCAGACATCATCGTGCCTGAGATTGAAGCTATCCGCACCGAGCGCCTCTTCGACTTCGAGAAGGAGGGCATTCAGATTGTACCTTCGGCACGTGCCGTGAACTACACCATGAACCGCCGTGCCATCCGCGACCTGGCTGCCAAGGAACTGGGTCTGCGCACAGCCAAGTATTTCTACGCAAAGACTTTCGAGGAATTCAAGAACGCTGCCGATGAGATTGGTTTCCCATGCGTAGTAAAGCCACTGATGAGTTCCAGCGGTCATGGACAGAGCTATGTTCACAACGACGATGAGCTGGTGGAGGCTTACAAGGAAGCGATGGAGGAAGGCCGTGGCGACGTGAAGGAAGTGATCATCGAGGAATTCATCGACTTCGATTCAGAATTCACCCTCCTCACCGTAACCCAGAAGGATGGCCCTACCCTCTTCTGCCCACCTATCGGACACGTACAGAAGGGCGGCGACTACCGTGAGAGCTGGCAGCCATTCCAGCTTCCAGAGGAGGCTTTGAAGAAGGCTGAGCATATTGCCGGCGAAGTAACCAAGGCGCTGACCGGTGCTGGTCTCTGGGGCGTAGAATTCTTCCTGAGCAAGCAGGGTGAGGTCATCTTCTCAGAGTTGAGTCCTCGTCCACACGATACAGGTATGGTTACCCTCGGTCACACCACCAACCTGAGCGAGTTTGAGCTCCACTACCGTGCCGTGATGGGCTTGCCTATCGCCGGAATCCATCTGGAGCACATCGGCTGTTCTGCCGTCATCCTCTCTCCTGAGGAAAGCACAGAGCCATTGAACTACAACATGCTCGATGCGCTGAAGGAAGACCACACCCGCATCCGCATCTTCGGAAAGCCAGAGGCTCACGTAGGTCGCCGCATGGGTGTCGTTCTCTGCTACGGCGAGAAGGGCGATGACCTGAATGCGCTCCGCGACAAGGCAAAGCGCCTGGCAAAGACCGTCCTGGGCACCGACCCATATATGAAGAAATAGAGCAGCACGCCCTGAAAGGGCAGAAGCTCTTAGCCCAGGGCAACACCCTGGGCATTCATAGACGCAAGCCTGTCGCCCTGTAAGGGCAAAAGCTTTCAAACAACAAGAGACATGAAAGATATAGGTAAAATCATCTCCTTCGGCAATGCGCATCCCTCAGCATCTTTCCCCGTCCAGGCGGAAAGCAACACCGATGTGCCCTTTCACATCAGGCGCACCTACTGGACTTACGATATTCCGGCAGGTGCTGCCCGCGGAGGGCACGCCCACAGGGAATGCCTGGAAGTAATCATCGCAGCCAGCGGTTCCTTCACGGTTACGCTGGATGATGGAAACCGGAAGCAATCCTATCTTCTCAACCGCCCCGACCAGGGACTACTCGTCAACACAGGCATCTGGCGAACGCTGGAAAACTTCTCAGCCGGTTCAGTCTGTCTGGTCCTGGCTTCGGAATTGTACGAAGAAGCTGATTATATCTATGATTACGACGAGTTTCTCAAACACGCAAGGCATCATGCTTGAAACTATCCGATACGCAAGACATCATGTTTGAAATCATCAAATACACTCCCGAATATCGCCAGCAATGGGATGCGTATGTGGCAAAAGCCCGAAACGCTACGTTTCTCTTTTACCGCAACTATATGGATTACCATTCCGATAGGTTCAAGGACTATTCTCTCCTGTTCTTCAAGAAGGGAAAGCTCCATTCCATCCTGCCAGCCCATCAGGTAGGCAAGGCCCTCTGCTCGCATTTCGGACTCACCTATGGCGGACTGATCATGAACATTCACGTCACGATTTCAGATGTCTGCCAACTCTTTGAGGAACTGAATGTCTATCTGCGTCTTCAGGGTTTCGAGAAGGTACAGTATCGTCCTATACCATGGATCTATCATCTCCATCCTTCAGAAGAAGATCTCTATGCCATCTTCTGGAAATGCAAGGCTCATCTTTCGCTCCGCAATATCGGCACTACCATCTTCATGCAGCAGAAATTGCGCTGGCGCAAAGACCACCTGCGCCGTCTGAAGAAGGCTCATCAGAATGGAGTGACCGTAGTGAGAGATGCAAGCCTGTCGGAATTCTGGGAGGTATTGAATGAGAACCTGGAAAAGCGATTTGGTGCCAAACCGGTACACACGCTTCAGGAAATGGAACTTCTGAAAAGTCGATTCCCCGAGAATATCATCCAATACAATGCTTATCGCAACGGGCATATTATAGGAGGACTCACCTTTTATATTACCCAGCAAGTGGTACATGGACAATACAGTTCTACCAACGATGAGGGAAAGGAATTCGGAGCCATGGAGGCTATCTACGAACAGATTATGTATCATGATTACCCCGATTATCCCTATCTGGACTTCGGCAGTTCTACGGAACAGCAGGGAGCCTGGATCAACGAGGGCCTCATCGCCCACAAGGAAGGTTACGGAGGAAGAGGCGTGGTTTACGACACCTATGAATGGACAGTATAAAGAGAAATTCCGAAGCTCACTATCGTGTGAACTTCGGGATTTCTGCCTTTTACAAGAGTATAACCGTCACACCACGGGCAGCTTGCGCACCCATTACCAGAGCCTGCTCAATATCGGCAGTCTTGGAAGGACCGCTGATGAAAGTACCGAAATTATACTTCGGATCCATCTCGATACGGGCATAAGCCTCGTGCATATTGTTAACAACCTTATCTTTCTGAAGGAAAATCACGAGATATTCGGAGATGAAAAGCACCGCCTTCTCCTTCATGGTCTGAGGAATCCAGATGCAGCCATTCTCGGCAACACCCACTTCTCCACGTACAATACCCACATCGGTACCATTCAGGTCGTTGGCCTCAGCCACGGTATCAGGATTCTTCTGCGCGATGGTAATCTCAGGCAGGTTGGAAGCAAAGACCTTCGCCTCCGGATAAGCCTTCTTCACCAGCTCATCCAGGCTCTCGCCCGCCTCAGCCTCTATCACGTGTCCACCCACAGACTCAGTCATCTCAATAAACTGCTTCAAGGTATCCTCATACTGGATTCCCTTGACATCTACGGCAGGCATATCGAATTGAACGTGCGTATTCTTACGCAACTTGTTCAGGAAATCTTCTTTATTCATTGAACTTTGAACTTTGAACTTTGAACTTTGAACTTTGAACTTTGAACTTTATGATCAGTAAAGCCGTTGAATTCTTCACTCTTCACTTAAATCACTTCACCTTTCCTTCTTTCCAAAGCTGGTGGAAGCTCTTCTTCGCAAACTCAGGCTTGGCGTGACCGATACCCCACGCATTCCAGTTGCTGAAGTGCGTGCAGCACTCAGGAATCAGATTGACAAGTGGCGCAAACTTCAAGGCTGTGGTGTAGAGCGCAGGACGATCGAAGAGATATTTCATGCCATTCGACATCGCCTTCTTCACAGGATTAGCCTTGCCCAATCTCTCCAGATTCTGGCGCCAAGCGTAAATCTGCGAACCAGGACCTACCTTGGAAGGGCAGACATTGTCGCAAGACAAGCACAAGGTACATGCCGAAACATTGTCGCTGTACTTCTGAGGATTCTTCAGCATTCCCAGGTTCACACCGATAGGACCCGGAATGAAATAGGTGTAGCTGTATCCGCCCGAACGGCGATAAACCGGACAGGTGTTCATGCAGGCTCCGCAGCGCATGCACTTCAAGGTCTGCCAGTGGTCCTTGTCGGCGAGAATATCGCTTCTGCCATTATCCACCAGAACCACATGCATCTCGGCACCCGGACGAGCCTGGCGGAAATGAGAGGTAAAGGCGGTGGTAGGCTGACCGGTTCCGCAGCGGCAGAGCAGACGCTGGAATACAGCCAGTGACTTATAGTCAGGAACCAGCTTCTCGATACCCATCGCCACGATGTGGAGCTTAGGCATGGAAGTGGTCATATCGGCATTTCCCTCGTTGGTGCAGACCACGCAATCGCCGGTGGCAGCCACACCGAAGTTGCAGCCGGTCATACCTGCTCCAGCTTCCATAAACTGGTCGCGGAGATGATGGCGGGCACAGCGGGTCAGGTAAGTAGGATCGTAGTTTCCGATTTCCTTGGAGATTCCCTTCTCCTCGAACATCTTTCCCACTTCCTCACGCTTCAGGTGGATGGCTGGCATCACGATGTGACTTGGCTTCTGCCTCAGGAGCTGGATGATGCGCTCACCCAGGTCGGTCTCCACCACGTCAATACCGTGCTTCTCCAGATAAGGATTCATCTCGCACTCTTCGGTGAGCATCGACTTCGACTTCACCATCTTCTTCACGTTGTGATCCTTCAGGATACCGAGCACAATCTCGTTGAACTCCTGTGCATCCTTTGCCCAGTGCACCTTTACCCCACGGCTCTCCAGGTTCTTGGAAAACATATCGAGGTAATCGGCAAGATGGGTAATGGTATGCATCTTGATTTCAGACGCATGCTCGCGCAAGTCTTCCCACTCAGGAAGTTCCTGCGCCATCTTATCTCTCTTCTGACGAACAGACCAGAAGGTAGCGTCGTGCCAGGTGGTCTTCTCTACGTTCTGCGTAAACTTCGCAGCTCTCTTGGAATGTTCTGTACTCATAATCCTGCAGCTAAAATTTGAACAACATGGATAAACTTGATCGGCATATTCTCCTTCTTGGCAATACCCGCCATGTGCATCAGACAGGAAGAATCCGGTCCGGTGACATATTCGGCACCCGTAGCCATGTGGCGTTTGATCTTATCCTCTCCCATTCGGGTAGAAACGGCAGGCTCCTCGATAGAGAACATACCGCCGAATCCGCAGCACTCATCCTTGCGTTCCGGCTCGTGGATGGTAATGCCTTCCACCATATTCAACAGGTCGATAATCTTGTTGAATGGTTTGATGTGTCGCTCAGATGGAGACGACAAGCCCAGTTCCCGCACACCATGGCAACTGTTGTGCACACTCACCGCGTGCGGGAATTTGCCCGGCACATGATCCACCTTCAGTACATCGTGTAGGAACTCCACAACATCCATGATCTTCTTGGATGAAATACACTCGTGCTTACCCTCCAGAATCTTAGGGTAATACACCTTAACATAAGCGGCACATGAAGCTGAAGGAGCTACGATGTAATCGTAATCCTTGAACAGCTCATCAAATGTCTCTATGACCTTCTCCGACTTGTCCTGAAAACCCGCATTAGCCATCGGCTGACCACAGCAAGTCTGCTTTTCGGGATAATCGACATCCAGTCCGTAGTGCTTTAGTAACTTGTATGTAGCCACACCCGCTTCAGGGTATAAAGCATCCACATAACAAGGGACGAATAATCCGACTTTCATTGTTTTATAATACTCTTGTTATCTATTGTTTTATTATTATCGAAACATTCTGCTACATTTTCTGTAGGCGCTGCAAAAGTAACAAAAAAATAGCAAAAATGAGACAATCCCGAAAGGATTTTTAAATAATTGATGTTATTTAACTGTAAAGAATAGCAGAAAATTTGGATGATTCAGATATTTAACGTATCTTTGCTGCCCGAAATAGTGTATCTTCCTTAGTAATCTGACTAAGAAACTAAATAGATACTAAACAAGACATTTTCAGAAGAGACTTTTTATTATTAAGAATAAACTTATAGTTAAATAACATGATGAAGAAACAGCTTAAGAAAGTCCTCGTTCTGGGTTCCGGTGCTTTGAAGATCGGCCAGGCAGGTGAGTTTGACTATTCCGGTTCGCAGGCTCTCAAGGCGCTGCGCGAGGAGGGTATCAGTTCCGTCCTCATCAATCCTAATGTTGCTACAATTCAGACGAGTGAAGGTATTGCTGACAAGGTTTATTTCTTGCCGGTGACACCTTTTTTTGTAACTGAAATTATCAAGAAGGAGCGCCCTGACGGCATTATGCTCGCTTGGGGTGGTCAGACTGGTTTGAACGTGGGTACAGAGCTTTACCTCAGCGGCGTGCTCAAGGAGTATGGTGTGGATGTGTTGGGTACTTCGGTAGAGGCAATCATGAACACAGAAGACCGCGACCTCTTCGTGAAGGAGCTCAACAAGGTTGACCTCAAGGTCCCAGTAAGCCACGCTTGCGAGAACATGGAGGAGGCTGTGGCTGCAGCACGCAACATCGGCTACCCTATTATGATCCGTTCTGCCTATGCGCTGGGTGGTCTCGGTTCTGGTGTCTGCAAGACCGAAGAGGAGTTCAAGGAGATTGCTGAATCTGCCTTCACTTTTGCACCTCAGGTACTCGTTGAGGAGAGCCTGAAGGGATGGAAGGAGATTGAGTTTGAGTGCATCCGCGATGCGAACGACCGCTGCTTCACCGTTGCCTCTATGGAAAACTTCGACCCACTGGGTATCCACACCGGTGAATCTATCGTGGTGGCTCCAACCTGTTCTCTCACCGACGAGCAGGTGAAGATGTTGCAGGACATCGCCGTGAAGTGCGTGCGTCACCTCAACATCGTGGGTGAATGCAACATCCAGTATGCTTTCAATGCTGAGACCAACGACTATCGTATCATTGAGATCAACGCTCGATTGAGCCGTTCTTCTGCCCTCGCTTCTAAGGCTACAGGTTATCAGCTCGCCTTCGTTGCAGCTAAGATTGCCCTCGGTTATACACTCGACCAGATTGGCGAGATGGGTACTCCTAACTCAGCTTATGTAGCTCCATCACTCGACTATATGATCTGTAAGATTCCTCGTTGGGACCTTACCAAGTTTGCCGGTGTAAGCCGCAAGATTGGTTCTTCCATGAAATCTGTAGGCGAAATCATGTCTATCGGCCGTTCATTCGAAGAAATGCTCCAGAAGGGTCTCCGTATGATTGGTCAGGGAATGCACGGTTTCGTTGGCAACGACCACACCAAGTTCGATAACCTGGATGAGGAGCTTTCCAACCCTACCGACCTCCGTATCTTCGCCATCGCTCAGGCTTTGGAGGAAGGTTACACCATCGAGCGCATCGAGGAGCTGACCAAGATTGCCCCTTGGTTCATCGAGCGCATGAAGAATATCGTAGATTACAAGCACAAGCTTTCTGAATATAATACTCTGGAGGAGATTCCTGCCGAGGTATTGCGCGAGGCTAAGGTATTGGGCTTCTCTGACTTCCAGATTGGCCGCTTCGTATTGAAGACCAAGGATACCAATATGGAGAAGGAGGTGCTCGCAGTTCGTGCTCTGCGTAAGAAGCTGAACATTCTGCCTGCCGTAAAGCGCATCCCTACCGTGGCTAGCGAGCATCCTGACCTCACCAACTATCTCTACATGACTTACGCTGTAGAGGGTTACGACATCAACTACTACAAGAACGAGAAGTCTGTCATCGTTCTCGGTTCGGGTGCTTACCGCATCGGTTCTTCTGTAGAGTTCGACTGGTGTTCTGTAAACGCTATCAACACAGCACGCAAGTTGGGTTACAAGTCAATCATGATCAACTACAACCCGGAGACCGTATCTACCGACTACGATATGTGCGACCGTCTCTACTTCGATGAGCTTTCATTCGAGCGTGTACTCGATATCATCGACCTGGAGTCACCACGTGGTGTGATTGTTTCCGTAGGTGGTCAGATTCCAAACAACCTGGCTATGAAGCTCCATCGCCAGTCTGTGCCAATCCTGGGTACATCTCCTGTCAACATCGACCGTGCCGAGAACCGTGGTAAGTTCTCTGCCATGCTCGATAAGCTGGGCATCGACCAGCCTAAGTGGAGCGCCCTCACCTCTATGGAGGATGTTCAGAAGTTCATCGACGAGGTAGGCTATCCTGTGCTCGTTCGTCCATCTTACGTTCTTTCCGGTGCAGCCATGAACGTTTGCCACAATGATGATGAGTTGCGTCGCTTCCTGGAGGCAGCTTCTGAGGTTTCTAAGGAGTACCCAGTGGTTATCTCCCAGTTTATGACAGAGACCAACGAGATTGAGTTCGACGGTGTGGCTCAGAACGGTGAGATTGTAGAGTATGGTATTTCAGAGCACGTAGAGTATGCAGGTGTTCACTCTGGTGACGCTACCATGACCTTCCCTGCTCAGCAGATTTCCTTCGCTACAGCCCGTCAGATCAAGAAGATTTCACGTGCCATTGCCAAGGAGCTCAACATCTCTGGTCCTTTCAATATCCAGTACCTGGCTAAGGGTCGCGATGTAAAGGTGATCGAGTGTAATCTCCGTGCATCCCGCTCATTCCCATTCGTGAGCAAGGTATTGAAGCGCAACTTCATCGAGACAGCTACCCGCATCATGCTTGATGCTCCATATCAGAAGCCAGACAAGTCTGCCTTCGATATCGACCGCATGGGTGTGAAGGCTTCACAGTTCTCATTTGCCCGTTTGCAGAACGCTGACCCTGTTTTGGGTGTGGATATGAGTTCTACCGGTGAGGTAGGTTGTATGGGTGATACTTTCGAGGAGGCATTGCTCAACTCATTGATTGCCACTGGCTACAAGATTCCTTCAAAGGACAAGGGCATCATGCTTTCAAGCGGTGGTGCCAAGGAGAAGGCTTCTCTGCTCGACGCAGCACAGGCGCTGGTAAAGAACGGTTACACCATCTATGCTACAGCCGGCACAGCGAAGTTCCTGAACGAGAACAACGTGAAGGCTACAGCCGTAGGATGGCCTGATGAGGAGCACAAGGATATTCCTAACGTGATGCAGATGATTGCCGACCACAAGTTCGACCTCATCGTCAACATCCCTAAGAATCATACCAAGCGTGAGTTGACCAATGGTTACAGAATCCGTCGTGGTGCCATCGACCACAACATTCCTCTGTTCACCAATGCCCGCCTTGCTTCAGCCTTCATCGAGGCATTCTGCACAATGAGCCAGGATCAGCTTCAGATCAAGAGCTGGCAAGAGTACGAGTAATCGCACGCGGGAATAATTTTTATTTCACGCGGGAATAATTTTTCTCACGCGGGAATAATTTTTCTCACGCGGGAATAATTTTTCTCACGCAGATTACGCAGATTTATACGAATACGCCCTGAAAGGGCAGAAGCTCCTAGCCCAGGGCAACACCCTGGGTGCTAGGCGTCCCGCCGGATTTGAAATCCGGCGTTAAAAAATGTCCTAACCTTTTTAGGCTCTGCGGATTTGAAATCCGCAGCAAAGGAGTATGCTTCTCCTTTTGTTGGGGGATTACAAATCCCCCGGGTTTAATTGGTCGAACATTTTTTGACGGCGGATTGCAAATCCGCCGGGACGCCATAATCTCACGCAAGGATTTACCCAAACGCCCTGAAAGGGCAGAAGCTCCTAGCCCAGGGCAACACCCTGGGTTAGATAACAATCAGCAAAGTCGCCCTGTAAGGGCAAAAGCTTTATATATTGCTAGGTATTTTAAAGCTTTTGCCCTTACAGGGCGTCTTGTTTGCGCCATAAGGTTACCCAGGGCGCTGCCCTGGGCTAGGAGCTTCTGCCCTTTCAGGGCGTGCTGCCAAAAACTTGCTTCTGCCCTTTCAGGGCGTGCTGCCAAAAACTTGCTTCTGTCCTTTCCCTTCGCTGCCAAAAACTTGCTTCTGTCCTTTCCCTTC
>ENA-ORUG01002083-ORUG01002083.1-human-gut-metagenome-genome-assembly--contig:-NODE-2083-length-15242-cov-3.155133_pt1 | contig 15242 bp, 11 predicted proteins | sample MGYA00242079_ERZ509207 | MGnify/ENA primary metagenome ERZ509207 (study PRJEB26280, sample SAMEA2338780) | human gut metagenome | biome: human gut; feature: human-associated habitat; material: faeces...
ATTGATGCCAAAAGGAATTTTATATGCGATCAAACCGCTGATTGTTGGACTGATACCAATAAAATTGCTGAATAATCTAAAAAAACGATATTACAAGACGTAGCTCGCATTAAGAGGGAAAGAAATGGAATTTGATTATACTAAAGAGCCAGGGCAGAAATTACTTAGTCGCAACCAGTCGAACGATGGTAAACCTTTGGTTAGCATTATTACTCCATACTACAATGCCGGAAAGTATTTCGAGCAAACATTTAACTGCGTAATGAATCAGACTTTTCCTTGGTTTGAATGGGTCATTGTAGATGATAGCAGCACCAACGAAGATGATTATAACTTATTACTTGAATTTGCAAGAAAAGACTCTCGAATTAAAGTATACCATAAGAAGAATGGCGGACCATCTAGTGCAAGAAATTATGCAATTGATCGGACAAGTACGAATGTAGTTGTTTCGTTAGATGCGGATGATTTAATTGATCCCACATATCTTGAAACAACTTATTGGGCTTTGGAGACCCATCCTGATGCAGGTTGGGTCTACACAGATAGCATTGGATTTGATCAACTTCAATATTTATGGAAAGTACCGTTTTCGTCAGAAAGACTAAAAAAAGAGAATTTTCTTATTGAAGTTGGAACGATAAAGAAATCGGCATTGTTGAAAGCTGGAAAATATGATGCGCGACAGAGGTATTCTCATGAAGACTGGCGTTTATGGTTGCAGTTACTGAGCGTAGGGTATGCGCCTATACACTGCAGCTATTATGGCGCTTGGTACAGAAGAATATCAAATGGGGCATATAATGAAACATTAAGAGATCCTGAAAAGATTGAAAACGCGCAACGATGTATTGACGAAGTGGCAAAACACATCAAACAAGAAGTTCCAGCAATTGAGTATCCTGTTTCTCACCATGCGCAATGGAACATTACAATGCAATGTTTGGACTGTGATCGCAAGGTCTTTAAGACGCATGACAAAATTCATGTGATGATGCTTCTTCCATGGATGGAGATGGGCGGAGCGGATTTGTTCAATCTGGACATCTGCCGCAAAATCGACAAAAGTCGGTTTGAAGTTAGCATTCTAACCACTGTACCAGGTGAGCAGAGTTGGCGGCAGAGATTTGAGGACTATGTGACTGACATCTTTGATTTGCCGAGTTTTCTGGAGCCGAAGGACTTTCCGGAGTTTATCAGCTACTTCATCAAGTCGCGTGAAATCGATGTGCTGTTTCTAAGCAACTCTTACGACGGTTACTATTTGGTGCCGTGGCTGCGCGCACAGTTCTCGAAATTGGCTATCATCGATTACGTTCATATGGAGGAGTGGTATTGGCGCAATGGCGGCTATGCTCGTACTTCGGGTGCAATGGGTGAAATTCTCGAAAAGACGTACGTCTGCAACGAGCGCACTCGCCGTGTGCTGATCAATGACTTCGGCCGTGATCCGGAGAGCGTTGAAACGCTGTATATCGGCGTGGACCAGGAGCAGTATGACGAGACAAAGGTAGAAGCTGGTTTGGTTCGAAAAGAATTGAACATTGCAGAAGATCGTCCGATTATTCTGTTTCCATGCCGTATTCATCCGCAAAAGCGTCCGTTCCTCATGGTGGAGATTGCAAAGCAGATCAAGCAGAGTATTCCGAATATCGCTTTTGTCGTTGTAGGTGATGGACCGCAGTTTGAAGAACTGAAAATTGCGATTGAGCGCGAAAATCTGACAGAAACGGTCTACCTCGCTGGTCGGCAGAAGGATATGCGTCCGTATTACAAGGACAGCGCTTTGACGCTGATCTGCTCACTCAAGGAAGGTCTTGCGCTGACGGCATATGAATCACTTTCGATGAGTAAGCCGGTTGTGACCTCAGACGTAGGTGGGCAGGCAGAGTTGATTGATGATACGGTAGGACGCGTGTTGCCGCTGCTGCAAAGCGAGGCAGACGAGCTGGATAGTCGGACATTCTCGGAAGAAGAAGTCCAGATGTATGTTAAAGCAATCACGGATGTGCTTGCTGATCGAGAACAGTATCAGCAGCTGCGCAGGAATTGCCGCCGGAAGATCGAAGAGGGATTTTCTTCGCAGATCATGATTCGCAAGCTGGAGAGGATTTTTGAGGATTTGGTCCGTGACAGCGAAAAGAATGCAGCGCGTATTCGGATTGCTGATTGTTTAAATCAATTTGAGAGACTGACTGAAGATAGTTATATGATGTACCATCTTTATGAAGCATCACAAAGAGAAGCTGAAACGGTATGGAAATCGCGCGAATGGTTCCGCGAATTATATGAAAACGCGATGGGAGCACATACGAAGTTGCCAGCAGAAATGCATAACGAAACGACAGTGATGTTGCCTGACGCAATTACACGGCTGTATCGCAACGGTGATATTGGTTTTAAGTACATCATCAAATATATGATTGCGTGGTTAAAGTACAAAATTAAGGGAAGCAATTAACATGGTGCAAAAATTGAAAAAATACCAGTTCCTCTTTGAGGAACTGGTAAAACGAGATTTTAAGAAGAAGTATAAGGGAACCATGCTGGGAATGGCATGGTCATTGTTATCTCCACTTTTAACGTTGCTGGTCATGCGAATTGTGTTTACGCAGTTTTTTGGCGCGATGATGGAGCATTACACGACGTACCTGTTCTGCGGCAACTTGATTTTTGCTTGCTTCAGCGAAGCGACGGGATTGGGCATGACCTCGTTGCTGGAAAATGCGGATATTTTCTCGAAAATTAATGTACCCAAATATTTGTTTCTGTTCTCTAAAAATATTCAAAGCCTAATCAATCTTGGATTAACGTTAATTATCTTCTTTCTGTTCTGCATTTTAGACGGTATTACATTTACCTGGAAGTTTATCTTGCTGCTGTATCCTGTAGTATGCTTGATTCTGTTCAATATAGGCGTAGGCTTGATACTGTCAGCATTATTCGTGTTTTTTAGAGATGTTCAATATCTCTGGAATGTGTTTACGCAGCTGCTGATGTATATGTCTGCAATCTTCTATACCATCGATAATTTCAGCTATGGGATACAATGCCTATTTTTGATCAATCCGGTATATTTGTTTATTCGATATTTCAGAAAAATTGTTATTGAAGCAACCATTCCGACAGTGTGGTTTCATTTGTTGATGCTGGCAGATGTTGTAATCGTGCTGGGCATCGGATGCTGGATTTATAAGAAATATAACCATCGATTTCTTTATTACATTTAACGGAGGCTACTATGCAGGTTTTAACACTGAATAACGTATCAATCCGTTATATGACGGGAGATTTTAAGGATATTGGCATCAAAGAATATGTGATGCGACGTCTGAAACATAATTATCATGTGACCGAATTTTGGGCGGACAGACATGTAACGTTTTCTCTGGAGCATGGAGATATGCTCGGTATAATCGGCAGTAATGGTGCAGGCAAGTCAACTCTACTCAAAGCGATTTCAGGAATTATGGAGCCGACCGAGGGAACGGTTGAGCGCAGGGGAAGCATTGCAGCTTTGCTGGAGCTTGCCAGCGGTTTTGATGGTGATTTGACCGTTCGAGAAAACACCTATCTGCGAGGCGCAATGCTGGGTTATACACGTAAGTTTATGGATGAAAAATACAACGAAATCATTGAATTTTCGGGGTTGTATGAATTTCAGGAACGACCGTTCAAACAGCTTTCCTCAGGCATGAAATCTCGATTGGCATTTTCAATTGCGAGTCTGGTGAACCCAGATATTTTGATCTTGGATGAAGTTTTATCTGTTGGTGACGGTGCATTCAAAAAGAAAAGCGAAGCGAAAATGAAAGAAATCATTTCCGGCGGTGCAACGACGATTTTGGTCTCACATTCGCTGGAGCAGGTCAGAAAGATGTGCAATAAAGTATTGTGGCTGGATAAAGGCAATCAAATTGCGTTCGGCGAAACGCAGTCGATTTGCGATGAGTATCAGAGGTTTTTGGATAAGACGCTGTAATTGGAGGGAGTGCAATGCAAAATAGAAGGATTAACTGTATTATACAAGGCTTGTTTCTAATAATGATGATATGGATATGCATAGGAATTGTGTTAGCTCATTTTATAGATTATCCTTGCAAAAAATATTTTCCAGTTACGCAGATATTGTTCAATCTAGTAGTTATCATTGTGGTTGCGTTAAGTGTCCGATTTGTTCTGAAGCAAATACTTCTTCAAAATAATTCAAAGATTAAAATTGAGAAAATAGTATTATGGGGAACTATTATATTTTGCTGCTTGCAAATATATATGACTGTTAATTACTATTTCTTAACAGACTGGGACGTCGATTTGATTTATCAATCAGCAGTAGAACTTGCGCGCGGAACATTTTCGAGTTCGAATCGTTATGGTGAATTTTGCTGGTATTATTCGGTATATCCTAATAATATGGAATTGCTTGGGATAATGTATGCATGTTTAAAAATTAATCAGTTTTTCGGCATTATTGATTCAGCCAATGGAATTATGATTTTTATAATTGTAAATTGCATGCTGATGTCAGTAACTGGATACCTGTTATATAAGATTGTAACAAGCATGATATCACGTATTTGGGGTATATTTAGCTGGTTGATGTTTCTTGCATTTATTGGGCTTTCCCCGTGGGTTACTATACCATATAGCGATTCGCTGGGATTGATTTTTCCTGTTTTAATACTTTGGTTATGCATGCGATTGAGTGAGAGCAGACATAAAATACCATATACGATAGCTATGGGTTTTCTTTCAGGCGTTGGATATCATATAAAGCCCCAAACAGGAATTGTATTTATTGCCATTATTATGCTTTGGGGAATAACATGCTTACAACAATGCGTAAAACAGGTGAGAGTAAGACGAATGGCAATATGCTTAGCTTTATGCATCATGGCTTTTGCAAGTTCAACTTTTATACCCAAAGCAATAGCAGCATCTTTGGATATTCCTATAAATAGCGATAGAACTTTTGGTATGAGCCATTTTTTGATGATGGGAATGAATCCAAAAACTCGAGGAGTGTATTCACAAGATGATTGTGATTATTCAAATTCTTTCGATACTCCGGAACAGAGGAAAAATGGAGAATTGCAGAAGGTCAAAGAGCGCTTGGAGGAATATGGATTCAAAGGATACGCTCGATTATTAAATGAAAAACTATTGACTACATATGCAGACGGAACTTTCGCATGGGGTTGTGAGGGAGCATTTTGGAAAGAAATATTGCCCGAAAAGAATGAGGGAGTCTCGCATTGGACACGAGAATTCTATTATCGAGATGGAAAATTTTACACCGAATTTTTGTCATATAGTCAAGCATGGTGGATGGTTATATTATTACTAGCATGTTTCACATATAAGAGTCATTCAAACAATTTTATGGTAGTTATTCAGCTTGCCATATTAGGACTTACGGCGTTTGAATTGCTTTTTGAAGCGAGAGCACGATATTTATATACGTTTTCACCACTATTTATTATATTAGCTGTATGCGGATTGCGAAAAATCAAACCTAAACTTTCAAGCATATTTCGTGATAGAAAAAGATTGGAGACTAGATAATGAACTCAACCCTATACATAGTAATCCCCTGCTACAAAGAGCAGGAGGTTTTACATGAAACCGCAAGCCGTTTAAAGGTCAAGATGGAGAGCCTGATTACAGCAGGCAAAATCAGCTCGGAAAGCCGCGTCATGTTTGTCAACGACGGTTCTTCAGACAACACCTGGCCGATTATCTGCGAGCTGCACGAGTCGGATCCGCTATTCTCCGGCATCAATCTGTCACGCAACCGCGGTCACCAGAACGCACTTTTAGCCGGTCTTATGACTGCCAAAGACCTTGCCGATATGGTTATTTCCATGGACGCGGATTTGCAGGATGACATTGATGCGGTTGACGCGATGGTGGACAAGTACCACGAAGGTTGCGATATTGTCTACGGTGTCCGTTCCTCTCGCGAGAAAGATACGTTCTTCAAGCGCTTTACCGCAGAAGGTTTCTATCGTGTGATGAGCTTTCTGGGTGCCGATACCGTGTTCAACCATGCCGATTACCGCTTGATGTCCAAGCGGGCGCTGGAGGGCCTGGCACAGTTTAAGGAAGTCAACCTTTTCCTACGCGGTATTGTACCGATGATCGGCTACAAGTCCGACGTAGTTACTTACGAACGAGGTGAGCGCTTTGCAGGCGAGAGCAAGTATCCTCTCAAGAAAATGCTTGCCTTTGCGATGGAGGGCATTACGTCTTTGTCGACCAAGCCAATCCGCTTTATCGCTACACTTGGCTTTGCAGTATTTGCCGTGAGCATTCTCATGCTGATCTACTTTATCGTTCGATGGGCGATCGGCGCTACCGTTCTTGGATGGGCCAGCGTGATCTGCTCTGTTTGGGCAATCGGCGGTCTGATCTTGCTGTCCATTGGTGTAATCGGCGAGTACATCGGCAAGATCTATCTGGAAACCAAGGCGCGCCCGCGCTTTATCATTCAGGATGTTCTGGATGATAAGTTTCATTCGTGAGGTTCGCCATGAAATCAAAGATTATCAATAATACATTGGTCAAATTCCTGGCGGTAGGCGTACTGAATACCATCATCGGCGCAGGCACGATGTTCCTGCTGTACAACCTCGCGCATGCGTCGTACTGGCTGTCGTCGGCAGCAAATTATGTTGTCGGCGGTATCGTCAGCTTTTTCCTCAATAAATACTTTACGTTTGAAAGTAAAGAATGGTCATGGTCGCAGGTTTGGAAGTTCGTTCTGAATGTTACGGTATGCTATATTCTGGGTTACGGTCTGGCAAAGCCGCTCGCGTTGAAGGCACTTGCCGGTCAGAGTCTTAAGGTTCAGGAAAATGTCGCTATGCTGGTAGGTATGTGCCTGTATACCGGATTTAATTATCTGGGACAGAAGTTTTTCGCGTTTAAGAAGAAGTAAATTACGGGACAAATGGATAGCGTATAATTAAGTTCGCAAAAGCAAATAGGCAATAGACAAGCCATCAGGGCTCCTGTAAAATGATAGTTGTCGAAAAATCATCAAGTAAAGGAGAGACCCTAATGGCTCACAAAAAGAATACCACAAATCTGACAGAATTGCTACTGCAATGTGTGACGCAGCCGGATCCGATGTTGAGTATGCCGGAATGGCTGTGTACACACCTCATGGAGGCCGAGGTCGATCAGCAGCTGGGAGCAGAGAAAAGTCGCGCACGGACGGCAGGAGCGGATACCGCAGCGGCTATCGTCCACGCCGCTTGGATACCTGGATGGGAACAATGTACCTCATGGTGCCCGAGGTTCGTCAGGGCGGCTACATTCCGTTCTTCGTCACAGAGCGCAAGCGCAGTGAAGCGATGCTCGTACAGGTAGTGCAGGAAGCCTTTGTGCAGGGCGTTTCCACTCGAAAAATGGAGAAGCTAGCACATAGCCTCGGTATTGAAAATCTATCCAGAAGCCAGGTCAGCGAGATAACAAAAGGACTGAATGAGCAGGTCGAGGAGTTCCGTAATCGCTCTCTTGCCGGTACGGTGTACCCGGTTTTGTGGGTGGATGCACTGTACGAAAAAGTTCGAGTAGATGGAAGAATTGTCAGCATGGCGGTGCTGATCGTGTGCGGGGTGGACGAAAATGGACATCGAGACATCATCGCCGTTGAACCTATGGCCGAGGAATCCAGAAGTTCCTATGGAGTGCTGTTTCAGAATCTGAAAGACCGCGGTCTTTCCACGCCAAGGCTTATTCCGATGCTCACTCCGGGCTGGTTTCGGCAATCCGTGAGTCCTTTCCCGGAGCCTCATGGCAGCGCTGCAAGGTGCTTTTCATGCGGAATATTCTTATCTATGTGCCGCAGAAAGAGAATAAAGCCTTTGCCGCGTTACTAAAGGAAATCTGGCTGGCGCCCACGGCTGAGTTCGCCAGAAAGCGCGCATATGATGTGATCGACTTCTATGCCAAGCACTTTCCGAAAGCGGTTCAGTGCCTTGAAGAGGGGGTGGAAGATTCTATACATTCCCCATGCTGGATGCGCGAAAAATCTCATCTTCCAACATGATTGAGAGATTGAATCGTGAAATCCGCAGACGTACCAGCGTGATTGGAATCTTTCCGAATGAAAGTTCTTATGTTCGTCTGATGACAACGTAGCTCATGGAATACGCTGAGGACTGGTCTGTCTCCAGAGCTTATCTCAGCCAGGAATCCATTGCGGCAACTCTGACCACCGCAGCCTAACTTCATTTTTTTTCAGGAGCCCTTTTTGCGAACATTACTTGACGCGGTCCAAAAAGCCGAAACGGGAAATCTACTATACGGATTTGAATTTGATTACGCCGGAAATGGTTCTGATAGAGCATGGTCTATAAAATCAAGGAACAAGGATGCACCATCCGTATTGAGTCCATATTCACAACAGACCGTTTTATATGCGACGGCAAAATTATTTTTATAAATAAAATAATCGCTGTATGCGGATTGATTTCCACATACAGCGATTGCTTTATTTGTAGGGAGAAGTATCTTGAAACGAGTAATGCTAGAAGACTTCGGAAATGAGCAATGATTATTCCATAGTGTATGTTACACGCTTGACCGTGGTGCCTGCCGGAATGTGCAGGGTAATGGTCGTTGTGCTGTCTGCATCGCCGAGCTGATGCACCGGAGTGGTGCCCTTTCCAGCCGCATCAAACGTCACGGTGGTGCCGCCTACCTCGGCGGTGATACCGGCGGCGTTGCTGCTCTGTACGGTCAGAGCGTAGTCGCCATCGTTCTTGATGACTGCGGTGAAGGAAATAGTGCAGTCGGTATCTGCGGTGAATGCGCCGCCCTCGTTCCACGATGCGCTGCCCTTGGTGACTTCGGCGAAGTCGGGTTGGCTATCAGCGTTGATATCTGGCGCGGAAGCGGTATCCAGCACCAGATTGGAGAACGTGTTCATTGCGGTGCGCATATCGTAGGAATCGGTTGCCGAGATGGCCAGCACCTTGTTGAGAAAGGTGTTGTTGCGCTCGGTCAGCGTAACATCATCGAGTTGCTGTGCGTTTGTCTCGCACAGCTTGTTATAGGAGTTTACAACACGCTTGATATAGGTATCGTCTTTGATGCGCTCTACTGCGGACAGGCTTCCGACCGGATCGACGATGGCCTCCTCCAGACGAAAGATCTTCTGCCACTGCTCGGCGTTGGCACGGGTGTATTCCGCACCGCGGTCGAGAATATCGAATGCACGGTTGAAATCGCCGGTGTTGGCGTAATACTGCGCCAGCAGTACAGCGATTGTGTTGGACTGTACGCGGGAGAGCGATGCGGCGTACTTGGCAGCAAGCGTCTCGTCGTCGTAGTTGCTCATCAGATAGGACATCTTATAGTCGTTTGCCTCAAACAGGTCGATTTTTGCGCCCAGTTTGAGGTCGTCAAGGGTCAGATTGTCGCTGTTCAGCTTGCTCTGCGCGATTAGGTTGAGGCCAATCAGCACAGTGAATACCGCACAGACGACAGTTATCGGCCAGCGCACCGCACCGCCCTTGTTCTTTTCGGGCAGCTTGAGACGGAGCGAATCCGCGCAGAATACGGTGATAGCTGCCAGCACGGCGAAGAACATCGGCAGGCAGGAGCCGGACGACCACGTTACGTCGGTAACGGCCTGGCCGAACATCTGCAGCACGCAGGCCGCGAGCAGCATGACGATGAGCGGCTTCTCCTTGCGGCTCTTGACGAGCGCCCAGACAGCCGTGCCCAGCATGGACAGGAACGCCAGCAGACCCAGCACACCGAGGTCGCAGAGCGCTTCAACGTAGTGGTTGTGGGCGTATTTGGTCTCGTAGTAATAATCCTGCACCGAGGCAACGCCGTTCTCAAAGCCACCCAGACCGCGGCCGAATACTGGTGCGGTTTTCCACAGCTTGATGGCGTCCTGACGGTATACGCCGCGCTGTACGACGTTGCCGTTTGCGGTCAGGTCCTGAATACGGTCTGCAATGAAGGCGGGCAGCAGCTTATAGCCCAGCTTGACACTGCCGTCCTTTGCACCGTTGTAGGTGGCGGTATTGACCGTCACGCCCGGCTGATCGCAGGAGATGTAGAAGAACACGAGCTTGCTGTCCTCGGGCACGGTGAAGGTAATATCGTTATCCGTGGAGGCGTTTGCAAGGTCGGTTTCGTTATTCTGCACCAGATTGTTGGTGTTTTTGTACGCAACACGCACGTTTACCGGCGCGGGGGCATCCACACTCAGCGTGTAGTCGCCGGCGGGCAGGTCCGCGGTACGGCGGAAATCGCCCTCGGTGCCGAAGGTGTACGCACCGGTGACGTTGAGTGCCGCGATCAGATAGATGGTGATCACGACCACGATACCGGCAACCGCACCGATCAGCAGCTTGCCCTTATCCGCGAGACGCTCGGCCAGCTTGCCGCGCACGCCGATCTCGAGCAGACAGGCAGCGACGCAGCCGACTACGAGCATGATCATCGGCAGGGGAGAGCCGGTGACCGTGTCACCGAAGCCCTTGACCGATACCGCGCCGACAATCAGCGCGATGACCGCGGTCTGGAGCAGCAGTAGGAACAGACTAGAGCGGGTCTCCTTGGGCGAAAGCACGAGCATGAGCACGCATGCTATGACAAATACGCCGAGCGAGCCCATCGAGAACGCCAGCAGGTAGGAAACTGCATTCACCATCAGCAGAACCGTGCACAGGATACGCTGTCTGCGGCTCTCAGAGGTGAGCACCAGCCACAGGGACATCAGGCACGCGACGGACATCAGACCTGCGTAGATGTTTGGGTTACCGAGAATGGTGTTCAGACGGGAGTAGAAGTACGCGCCGGTGTTGTCGTAGCCGCGGCCGACAAACTCGAGCAGCGGACGCACGGGGCGCATAAGAATGTTGCAGGATGCCGCGTCAATAGACAGCAGACCGACCGGAGCGGCTGCTGTTGCGAGCACCGCTGCAATGCGGCGGAAAGACTGCTTGCCATTGTCGGAGAAAAGCACGATGGCCATGAACACCGCAAAGGCAATCAGATTGCAGGAGAATTCCGCGATGGCGAACTTGCCCGAGCGGGCATAGAACGTCGATAAAGCCTCCAGCAGCAGATAGGCCAGCAGTGCAAACGACGGTGGACTCATCAGGCGCTTGATGCGTGCTTTGTCTGCGAACAGCATCATACCGATGATGCCGACCGCACCGAGCAGACCGAGCACCTTTTTGGTCGTGTAGGTGCCGTTCTGTGCAAAGCAGCTGATCACGCACAGGGCGATGATCGCCGCACAGCACAGCCAGCCTTTTCCGGCGTTGGATTTTGCTGTTTTTTCAGTCATTCTGAAACCTCCTTAGGTTGATTAGGAATTGCTTGAGAATAAATTGCGGTGAGCGTGGGGAATACCGCGTCAATACCGTATGGAACGGCGGTCTGTACCGCGGCGGCGCTCATCTGTGCCTGCAGGGCAGGCTCGGCGGCCTGCTTTACAGCGCGGATAAAGGCGTTTTGGTCGTCATAGGGGAATAAAAGGCCGTTCTCGCCCGAACGCACTAAATCTTCGTGCCCCTTGACATCGGAGAGTACCGCGGGCAGACCGCAGGCCATGGCCTCCATTACATTAAAGGGAAGTCCTTCGCTGCGGCTGGAGGACACGCAGAGGTCAGCAGCACGGTAGTACTGCTCGATGTTGGACGTAAATCCGGGGAAGCGAACGCGGTCGGCAACGCCCTTTTGCTGCGCGAGTATGCGGCAATCATCGAGCAGTGCACCGCGACCGGGCAGAAGGAGTACGGCGTTCGGTAGCTCAGGCATGGCGCTGATGAGCATCCTTTGGTTCTTGCGGCTGGAGAATTCCGCAGCGTAGATGAGCACGAGCGCGTTTTCGGGTAGCTCTATCTCACGGCGCAGGGCGCGTTTTTCCTCCTGTGAGGGAGGGGAGAAGCGCATGAGCACAATTCCCATGCCCGGCGTCGGGACGATGTGCCGTCCGAGCCGATAGCGCCTGGCGATCTGCTCGTCCTGCCGGTTCATGGTCAGCAGCCAGTCGGTGACAGGCGCGGTCATGCGCTCGGCACCGAGCAGTAGCGTGCGTTTGAGCAAGGGAGTGCTGTCATCAAACAGATAGCCGTGTGCGGTGTTCATCACCACGGGACGCTGCCTTTTCGGCAAAAGCTGCACCGCCAGACGCGCAAAGAACGCGGCAAGCGAGGTGTGCAGGCTGATCATGGCGTAATTTTCACGCCGCAGCAGCGAGTGGAGCTGCAAGACTGCCGCAAAGTTGTGCGGCGAGAACATGCTTTTTTCAAACGGCACTGGGATGTATCGGCTGACACCGCGCAATGCACGCTGTTCGCCGCCAGCTGCCGCATGAACCTCATAACCCTGTTGTGTCAACCACTCGGTATAAGGTTGATGAAAGGATGCTAAATGCCCAAACGATGAGGCAATATATAGTAGCTTTTTGTTACCGTTCACAGTGTGACCTGCTTTCAAAGAAAAACGCAGGCAACTTACGCCGCCTGCGCACGTATTTATAGCAAAATATTACTCCGAAACGCCTGTTTTGTCAAGGTTGGGTGAGATATTATCGTCTTGCTGGAGAGAATTTATTTGGCGAGAAAAGTCGTTTACAGGTGGTAAAATTATGCCGGATGTGATAAACTTATAAAATTGGTATCGATTACATATAATAGGAGGAACCGCGGTTGATCAAAGAAAATCAGCGGACACTCAATCAAATCAACGGATTGACTGACGTGTTGATTCTTTTCCCCTGCATGATCCTTGCATATTTTATCCGTTTTACGTTGTTTCACGGCATGCCCGGGCACATCGGCTTGTCGTATTATCTGATGGCGGTGCTGTGTGTTTCGCCGCTGTTCTGGCTGCTGTACGGTCTGATGGGACTGTACGATTCGTTCCGCGCCAAAAACTTTTTGCAGGAGTTCAGCCTGCTGCTGCGGAGCAACACCATCATTTTCGGTATTTTGCTGGCATTTTTCTTCGCGTTCAAGCAGTTTCACCTGTCGCGTTGGACGCTGTTTGTGTTCTTTGCGCTGGCAACGATCGCGGTGGCGGTCAAACGATGGTTTCTGCGACGGCTGCTGCGTTCGTTCCGTGAGCACGGCTATAATCTGAAGCATGTGCTGCTGATCGGCTGTGGGGAACAGGCGCAGGCGTACTGCCGTGCGGTGCAGAACGACCGCACGCTGGGGTTCTGCGTGGACAGCTATCTTGCGCCGCGCGACTGCCTGCCGGGCATTGCCTATCGCGGTACATACGATGCGCTGGCACATGTGCTCGAGCGTGCCGCACCGGATGAGGTGGTCATCGCACTGGAGGCGGACGAGTACCCGTATCTGCAGAGCATTATTGCGAGCAGTGAGAAAAACGGCGTGAAAATGTCGCTTATCCCGTTTTACAATAAGTATATGCCGTCGCGTCCGTCAATCGATGAGGTGGGGGACGTGTCGCTGGTCAACCTGCGTCATATCCCGCTGGATAATATCGGCAACGCGTTCCTGAAGCGGGCGGTGGATATTGTTGGCTCGCTGCTGCTGATCGTGTGCACATCGCCCATTATGCTGTTCGCAGCGCTTGGTGTTAAGTTGTCCTCGCCAGGCCCGATCCTGTTCAAGCAGGAACGTGTGGGATTGAATAAAAAGCCGTTTTATATGTACAAATTCCGCTCTATGCGAGTGAATGATAAACAAAATACCGGATGGAGTACCAACAGTGATCCGCGTAAGACCAAGTTCGGCTCATTCATCCGCAAGTTTTCGATCGATGAGCTACCACAGTTCTTCAACGTGCTGATGGGCGATATGAGTCTGGTCGGACCGCGGCCGGAACTGCCGTATTTTGTAAACCAGTTTAAGGAAAACGTGCCGCTGTATATGGTCAAGCATCAGGTGCGGCCGGGCATTACCGGCTGGGCGCAGGTGAACGGTTTCCGCGGTGATACGTCGATTCAAGGACGGATTGAGCATGATATTTACTATATTGAGAACTGGACACTGCTTTTTGACATAAAAATCCTGTTTATGACGGTGTTTAAATTCAGTAACAGCGAAAATATTGTCAAGTGAGCCGAGTGGGTGCACTTGCAATTATTTTTAGTACTGTAATGTCGCAAGAGGAGTGAGTATACTTGCGCACATAAGATATTTTATGTTATACTATAGACACAAAATTTTTTAAGACTGTGGCTCCCCTGCTTTTTTAATTGCGTTAATGATAAAGAAATGGGAAATTCCAGAGTTCTTGAATGGGAAAAGACCTGTACGTTGTGTACAGGTCTTTTTTTGTATGGATTATTTGAGATGAAAGGTCATGCGTTTTTCAGGACTTGTGATTTTGCGTATCTTTCCAAGAGGATCGACTTCGCACTTATATAGTGAGCGAAGACTATAGAAAGGAATCGATGTACGAATATACTGTTTATCGAGTGTAGAGATCTCAAAGGTTCCACTCTTTATTTTGATATTGCCTCTAAGAAAATATCCATGATTGATATAATAGTATCGTTGGAAGACACACTCTTCAGAGTTATTGTGTCCGGTAGCTCAATATAAATCACATCATTGGAATAAAGAGAAAAGATATCCCGACATAAGGCCGGGATAGAGCTTTGTGGTGCCAAACCTGAGTGTGGCAACGCTACTTTTTAATTGCGTTATAAAGCATATTCCGTATAAGCGGAAACAGGAAAATTTGCAACATCAGTTGCTATGGAAGAAAGGGATACCTTATTATATGATGGTGGTTGCTCTGCGGGGGAACGGGGGAAAAGTGTAACACACATAAATGTAACATTACCTGTAATGTTACACTCATGTTACGGATTGCGAACTTCGCTTGACCCCTGTGTTTGACTATGGTAATATACTTAACGACGAGTGAGAACTCGTACAAAAATTTTTAAGGAGGAAAACCCCTATGAAGAATCTCAAAAAGGTTCTCGCACTGGTGCTGGCGTTTGCTTGTGCATTCACCATGTTCGCTGGTGCAGCGTTCACGGATCAGGCCGACATTAAGGTTGACTCTGATGTAGTGGACACTCTGGTATCGCTGGGCGTAATCGAAGGTTTCGAAGACGGCTCCTTCCAGCCGAACGGTACTGTAACCCGTGCTCAGATGGCAAAGATGATTTACGTTCTGCGCACCGGTAACTCTGACGCTTCTGCGTACAACGACGACAAGACCTCTTTCACCGACATTGGTACTCACTGGGCTCGCGGCTACATCAAGTACTGCCAGTC
>ENA-ORUG01002087-ORUG01002087.1-human-gut-metagenome-genome-assembly--contig:-NODE-2087-length-15214-cov-16.127449_pt1 | contig 15214 bp, 12 predicted proteins | sample MGYA00242079_ERZ509207 | MGnify/ENA primary metagenome ERZ509207 (study PRJEB26280, sample SAMEA2338780) | human gut metagenome | biome: human gut; feature: human-associated habitat; material: faeces...
TTTGTTATAACATACTAAAACAGTAGTATAATACTACCGCAGCTTCTTTCTCTTGTCAAGACGCAGAAAATTTGGCCGCAAAGGCCAGAAGTTCCGCTTTTTCGTTGGGCAGCCGCCCGGTGATGACCTCTTCCAGCAGCGCTTCCAGTGCGCGGCGCAGGCCCGGCCCGGGCGCGACGCCCGCCGCCATCAGATCGCGGCCATTCACGGCCAGCTGGGAGACGCGGCAGCAGGCGCTTTGGGCGGTCAGCGTCTCGGCCTCTTTTTGCAGGGCGGTAAATTCATCTTTTCTTTCCGGTTGAAGAGCGCTCCAAAGGGCAGTCAACTGCTGCACGGTGTGGAGGTCGTATTTGCCAAGAAGTCGTTTGGCTTGAAGCGACAGCGTAGGAGTGCGGGGAGCTTTCTCCTTCACAAGTGTTGATACTCCATCTATCACAGCATTGGAGCATTTCAAGCGTTTCAGCGCCTTTCGTGTTCCATCCTCCCCCAGCGGCAGAAGCAGCGCCGCCCAACGGGTGGTCACTTCCTCTGCTCCTGCCGGAAGGGCATCTATGATCTCACGGGCTTCCGACAGGTCGTCGGGCGGCAGTTCCGGCAGGACGAAGGCCAGCACTTCCGGCTCCAGATACGCCCCCGGCTTCGGGGCAGACAGAAGCTTGTTCAGCTCTTCTTCGATGCGCTCCACCGACACGCAGTCGAGGTGGGCGGCCAGCTGCTTCGCCGCCGCTTCGGTGGCCTCGTCGATCACAAAACCGAACCGGGCCGCAAAGCGGTAGAGACGCAGGATGCGCAGAGCGTCTTCTTCAAAGCGGCGCAGCGGCTCACCGACGGCCCGCACCACGCCCCGGGCCAGATCTTCCTGCCCGCCAAAGGGGTCGCACAAGCCCTCTTCGGCGCTGTAGGCCATGGCGTTGATGGTGAAGTCCCGCCGGGCCAGATCCTCCCGGACGTCGGGTACAAAGGCCACGCTGTCGGGGTGGCGGCCATCGGAATAACTGCCTTCAGTGCGGAAGGTGGTGATCTCGTAGAGCCTGCCGTCCCGCTTCACAGTCACGGTACCATGCTGCAATCCGGTGGGGATGCACTGCTTTTCTCCGAACAGCTCCATCACCTGCTCCGGGCGGGCGGCGGTGCAGAGGTCCCAGTCGTGGGGCGCAAGGCCCAGCAGACTGTCCCGGACACAGCCGCCCACGGCGTAGGCCGCAAAACCTGCCCGGTGCAGCGCGTCCAGCAGGGCGGAGGCGCCGGGTTCCAGGACGATGTTCATTCTTCGGCCTCCTCATATTGCAGGGTGATGCTCTTGCCGTCATAGCCGCACTCTGCCGCCGGGAAAAGGCTCTGCGCCTGGACCAGCTCTTCTTCCGGGTCGGTGATCATGGGCGAATAGTGGACGAGCCAGAGCCGCTTCGCGCCCGCTTTGGCGGCGAGGGCTGCGCTCTGCCCGAAGGTGCTGTGGCCGTACTGTTTGGCCTGCGCGGCCTGCTCCGGCAGAGCATAGGTGGAATCGCAGAGCAGAAGGTCAGCACCCGCTGCGGCCTTTTCCAATGCCGGACAGGGGGCGGTGTCGCCCGAGAAGACAAAGCTCAGCCCCTGCCGGGCCGGGCCGAGGACGGCTTCCGGCCGGATGACACGTCCACCGTCCAGCGTGATACTCTCGCCGTGCTGGAGCGTCTTCCACTGCTTTACCGGTACGCCCAATGCCCGCGCCTGTTCGGGTGAGAACCGTCCGGCCCGGGGCAGATCGAGTCGGTAACCCTGACTGATGACACGGTGGCGGGTCGGCACCGGCGTGAGTTTCGCGCTCTGGGGCCAGCCGCCGAATTTTTCGCAGAGCGCCGCCGGGGCCTCCAGCACCTCAGCATAAACCGGGTACGGCAGAGGCCCCGTCAGCACCCGCAGTGCCGCCCAGACTTCGCCGAGCCCCTTCGGCCCGTACAGCGCCAGCGGGCGGGTGCGGCCCTGACAGCCCAGCGTCTGCAGCAGCCCCGGCAGGCCGAAGATGTGGTCGCCGTGGTAATGGGTCAGGCAGACGGCGTCCATCTTCATCAGGTTGACTCCGGCCCGGCGGGCGGCAGTCTGGGTCCCCTCGCCGCAGTCGAACAGGAGGCTGTGTCCTCCGCATTCGGCCACCGCCGCCGTGAGGGCGCGGTCGGGCAGGGGCATGGTGGCCGCTGTACCCAGCAGTGTAATGGTCAGCATAAAGTTTCTCCGTATCACAAAAAATCTCGATGGCTATAGTGTACCACACTCTTCGGCCCGGCACAATCGCACAGCCGCACCCTGACAGGCATAAGATGGCCCAAACCACAAAAGGAGGGGTCTTGTATGCAGCGTCAGCGGCCCGGACATCGCATTTGGTCGTTCCACCACCGGGGGCTGCTGCTTCTGGTGGCGGCAGTGGCGGTGATGCTCTTTTTTCTCTACGGCTGCGTGGCAGGGGCGGCGTACAGCCCCCGAGGGCGGCTGGTGTTCATCCCTCTCGCACAGGTTTCAGGTAGTAGTACGACTTCGCTTTCCGCTTTTATCTGGAAGAATCGGAGCTGCCCACCGCATGGTACAATGTGCGGGCCGATATGAAAAGCAAGCCCGCTCCCCTGCTGAACCCCGGCACCCTCAAGCCCATGACGGTCAGGGAGCTGAGCGGCGTTTTCTGCGATGAGCTGGTACAGCAGGAGCTGGACGACACCACGGCCTGATGGAGGCCACCAGCGTGGAGCAGACCAGCGTCTTTGAGGCGGCAGAGCACTGAGCCAGACGGTCATTCCGCAAACAGCAAACCAGCCGCCCTGCAAGGTAACAGGGCGGCTGGTTTGCTGTTTCTATTATGCAATTCAGGAGAATGGAGGAGAGAATAGCGTTTTTATGCTTCCTGGGGACGGAAGTGCCGGAGAATTACTCGCCGCGGACGGCTGCGAAGCCAGCCTCGAGGTCGGCGATGATGTCGTCGATGTGCTCGGTGCCGATGGACAGGCGGATGGTATTCTGGTAGATCTGCTGCTCGGCCAGCTCCTCATCGGTCAGCTGGCTGTGAGTGGTGGAAGCCGGATGGATGACCAGACTCTTGACGTCGGCCACATTTGCCAGCAGAGAGAAGACCTTCAGGTTGTCGATGAACTTGAATGCTTCCTCACGGCCGCCCTTGATGTTGAAGGTGAAGATGGAAGCGCCGCCGTTGGGGAAGTACTTCTCATACAGGGCGTGGTCGGGGTGATCCGGCAGAGAGGGATGGTTGACCTTCTCGACCTGGGGATGGTTGGCCAGGAACTTGACGACCTTCTTGGTGTTCTCCACATGGCGCTCAATGCGCAGGCTCAGGGTCTCGGTACCCTGCAGCAGCAGGAAGGCGTTGAACGGAGAGATGGTCGCGCCGGTATCACGCAGCAGGATGGCGCGGATGTAGGTGACGAAAGCGGCGGGGCCGGCTGCGTCAGCGAAGGACACGCCGTGGTAGCTGGGGTTGGGGGCGGCGATGTTGCCGTACTTGCCGCTGGCCTTCCAGTCGAACTTGCCGCTATCCACGATGATGCCGCCCAGCGTGGTGCCGTGGCCGCCGATGAACTTGGTAGCGGAGTGGACGACGATGTCAGCGCCATGCTCGATGGGACGGATCAGGTACGGGGTGCCGAAGGTGTTATCAATAACCAGCGGCAGGCCATGCTTGTGAGCGATGGCTGCGATGGCATCAATATCAGGAATATCACTGTTGGGGTTGCCCAGAGTCTCGAGGTAGACAGCCTTGGTGTTGGGCTGGATAGCGTTCTCGACCTCTTCCAGATCGTGAGCGTCCACAAAGGTGGTGGTGACGCCGAACTGGGTCAGGGTGTGCTCCAGCAGATTGTAACTACCGCCGTAGATGGTCTTCTGAGCTACGATGTGGTCACCGGCCTGAGCCAGTGCCTCGATGGTGTAGGTGATGGCAGCTGCACCGGAAGCAGTAGCCAGAGCAGCCACGCCGCCTTCCAGAGCGGCAATGCGCTTCTCGAACACATCCTGAGTGGAGTTGGTCAGACGGCCGTAGATGTTGCCGGCGTCTGCCAGACCGAAGCGGTCCGCAGCGTGCTGGCTGTTGCGGAACACATAGGAAGTGGTCTGGTAAATGGGCACTGCGCGGGAATCGGTCGCTGGATCGGCCTGCTCCTGGCCAACGTGCAGCTGAAGGGTCTCAAATTTATAGTTAGACATTGTAGTATACCTCTCTCATTAAACTTTTAGTATAATTTCCTGATACAAAAACACCCGATACGCACTCAAGTTCCAGCGTACCGGGCAGATCATTTCCGTTTGCTTCTGTTCAACGCTCCATCGGCGTACACATTCGTGCACAGGAGGGCATCGTACAGGTCACGGTGAATTCTTCTGCCCGTTCCCCACACATTCGCCCACAGCGGAAGTTTGCATGCAGCAGCTCGTTCCAGATCAGTTTCATCTTCGTGCCCTCCTTTCCGGCTTTTTCCCACTCCTCTACAAACCCGGGAATCTCCATTTCAATTCCCCACAAGGTTTGTGGATTTGTTGTTCGCATTATATCTCCCAAATACCCAGTTTGTCAATAGGTTAATTCCATTTTTTTCAATTTTGCATTTTGTGCATGATGAACGGCCGCTGCGCGGTGCCGTGCCTTGTGCATTCCGGTCAAGAGTATTACTTTGCTTGATTTTCCGGCCCGTCCGACGGCGTACACCGGCACAAATTCATGCTCTGGTCACAAAACGGCAAAATCTACACCTTATAATAAGACCGGAATGACCCTTGTCAAACCGGCCAAAATCGTTTATGATACAGTCATTCGGGCCACCGCCCGGAAAGGAGCACACCATGCATACCGTTTTTCGTTTTCTCCGGCAGCTGTTGCTCACGGTGCTGCTGCTTGCCCTGCTGGTCCTCGTGGCAGCGGGCGGGTACTTTGCCGTCACAGGCCACAAACTCTATGAGAGCGCCATCCAGGTCACCCCCATTGATACCCTGTACAGCAGCATTTCGTCCCGCGAGGGGTTCGTTCCCTATGCCCAGCTGCCCCAGACCTACATCAACGCCGTGATCTCGGCGGAGGATTCCCGCTTCACCCACCACAAGGGTGTGGACCCGGTGTCCATTGCCCGGGCACTGGTGACCGACCTGCGCACCGGCAGCTTTGCCGAGGGCGGCAGCACCATCACCCAGCAGCTGGCCAAGAACACCCTGTTCACTCAGGAAAAGCATCTGGCCCGCAAGGCGGCGGAGATGTTCGCCGCCCTCGCCATTGAGAAGCAGTACAACAAGGAACAGATCTTTGAAATGTACGTCAACACCATCTATTTCGGCAGCGGGCACTACGGCATCGGCGAAGCCGCGCAGGGCTACTTTGGCAAAACGCCGCTGCAGCTCACCGACGCCGAAGCCGTGATGCTGGCGGGCCTGCCCAATGCTCCATCGGCCTACTCGCCCAACAGCAGCCCGGACCTGGCCGTCAAGCGGATGCAGGTGGTGCTCAACCGGATGGTCGGGTGCAAAAAGCTGACCCGGGAGCAGGCCGACGCCCTTGCCGCTGAGGCGGTCACCTTGCAGTTTTTGCCGGCCTCCTGACACAGACCTGAAAAAGCTGCTGCATAAAACAAGTGCAGCAGCCTTTTTTCTGCCATTTTCCGGCACGCAAAAAGCACCGCGCAACGGGAAGTGGACCCGTTGCGCGGTGCTTTTTTACGGTATTTGGTTTGGAAAAGGAGGAATCATGTTGTCCCGGAGAAGGGATTTGCGGCGTTCCCTTCCGGTGATTCTATCTTACCAGAGAATTTCGGCAAAAGTGTTGTGCATCCGTGAATCTTTTATGAACCCTGACGTTTCTTATTCCGGTGCCTTCATGCTCTCCACCATGCTGATCTTCTTCACATGCCGCCGCATGACAAAGCAGACTGCCAGCGTGAACAGCATGGTCAGTGCCACGCTCAGCAGATAGCTGTGGGGGGCAATGGTCCGGATGAACATGAGCTGGTCCATTTCCACCGTGCGGATGATGAACTGATGCAGGGGGATGCCCAGCAGCAGGCCCACGCAAGAGCCCATGAGGGCCAGCAGGTCGATTTCCCGGAAGATGTAGCGGTACACTTCCTTATCATAGAAGCCCAGCACCTTGATGGTGGCCAGCTCCTTTTTGCGCTCTGCCAGGTTCACACTGATCAGGTTATACAGCACCACCGCCGCCAGGGCCGCAGCACACACGATGATCAGCACCACCACCGAGTTCAGGCTCACGATGAGGTTGTCGAACATGGAGGTGGCATCCTCTGTAAAGGAGGCTCCGGTCACATAGTTGCAGGCCAGCAGGGTCTCCCGCATGGTGTTGCGGTCGGCGGCACTGTCGCAGCGGGTCTGGGCGTACACCGTGTTCCAGGGGATGTCCTGGGTGCCCAGCAGGGTCTGCAGCTGGGCATTGGACACATACAGCCGGGTGAACATATAGTTCTCCGTCACGCCGGTCAGGGTCATTTCCACCCGTTCTCCGTCAGGGTTCTCCACCCAGATGGAGTCTCCCGGCTCCACCCCCAGGTTCAGGGCGGTCTTTTCTGTCAGCACCACGCTGTCCTTTTCAAAGGGGATGGCCTTGTGGCCCTGCCGGGTGCGGAAGGTCACATAGCGGCTCAGCTGGCTGTCGGTCTGGGCACCCACCACGCTGACGCCGGCACTTTCTCCGTCGGCATTGTAGATGGTCACCGACTTGCTGTACACCGCCGCCCAGTTCTCCACCTGGCCCTTCTCCAGAGCATCGGTGAGGCCCTTTTCCACCGTAAAGGCGGCAGGGTCGCTGAGGGTGACGGTCAGGTCGTTGTGGGACAGTTCTGTGGACTGCTTGGTGACGATGGGCAGCAGGGAGTCCTGGAGGCCGAAGCCGATGAGCAGCAGGGCCGTACAGCCTGCCACACCCAGCACCGTCATAAAGAACCGCTTCTTATACCGGAACAGGTTCCGGGCGGTGGTCTTTTGAGAGAAGCTCATGCGCTTCCACAGAGGGGTGATGTACTCCAGGAAGATGCGCTTGCCTGCCACGGGAGCCCGGGGCAGCAGCAGTGCTGCACTTTTTTCCTTCAGGCTGGAGCGGCAGGCACTCCAGGTAGCCAGGCCGATGACGGCGGCACTGATGGCCACGCTGGCTGCTGCCATGCCCGGGTAGAACCGCAGGGTGAAGGTGGGCAGGCTGAAGATCAGCTGATAGGCGTACCAGATAATGCTGGGGAACACCACAAAGCCCACCACCATGCCAGCCATGCTGCCCAGCACGCTGGCGGTAAGGGCATAGAACAGATACTTGCCTGCAATGCTGGCGTTGGAGTAGCCCAGAGCCTTCAGGGTGCCCATCTGGAGACGGTTCTCGTCTACCATACGGGTCATGGTGGTGGTGGCCACCAGGGCCGCCACCAGGAAGAAGAACACCGGGAACACCCGGGCAATGGCATCCATCCGGTCGGCATACTGCTCAAAGGTCACAAAGCTCAGGGTGCTGTTGCGGTCCAGCACATACCACTCGCCCTTTTTGATCTTGCTCACCTGCTCCTCAGCGTCAGTGAGCTGCTGCAGGCCCTCGTCCAGCTTTTGCTGGGCATCGGCCTTTTGGGTCTCATACTCGGCACGGGAGTCTGCCAGCTGCTGCACCCCGGCCTGATACTCCTGCCACCCGGCGTCCAACTGGGCCCGGGCCGCCTCAAACTGGCTGTAGGCCGTGGCGGTGCCGGTGGTAAGCTGCAGCTGGCCTTCCAGCAGCTGCACCTTCAGCCGCCGCAGGGCGGCCTTGGCCTCCACCACCAGCTGGTCGTTGTCCAGGTTCGGGGAGGAGATGAGCCCCTGGGCGTACATCTGCTTTTTGCCCTCATCCAGCTGGGCCTGGTAGCCCTGGAGCTGGCCGTTGATGTTGTCATAGGCAGCCTGGGCCTTGGCCAGGGCGTCCCGCAGCTCGATGTAGTCCTCGTCGGCAGGCTCCGCCTCGTCCAGCGCTTTCTGGGCGTTGTCCAGGGCGGTCTGGGCGTAGGTCAGCAGCGGGTCGGCTACCTTTTTCAGGTTTACCAGCAGCTGGATCTGCTGCAATTGTTCCTCAAATTCCAGCACCTGTTCCTCGCCGTCCACCAGCTGGTCGGCACCGTTCTGCATGGTGTCGGGCAGGGCTTCCTTCTGCTTGGCCAGTTCCGTTTCGCCTGCGTCCAGCTGGGCCTTGGCGTCATCCAGCTGCTTCTGGGCATCGTCCAGCTGCTGTTCCGCCTCGGCAAATTTCTGCTCGGCCTCGGCCTTCTGGTCGTCGTAGGTCTGACGGGCCTCGGCCAGCTTCTGGTTGGCGGTGTCGATAAGCTGTTCCCGACGCTGCACACACTGGGCGGCGCTGATCTGCTCCAGGCGGTCCGCCACCTGGTCCACCGCCTCCTGGTACTCCTGGGAATAATTATCGTACTGGCCGGCATTTTCCGCCTTGATATAACAGGCAGTGTAGTAATCCGCCGTCAATTCCCCGTCCAGCACATAGGCGATGTAGTTCAGCTGACCGTTGCCCACGGTGCTGCTCTCTTTGTCGGTGGAAATGTGCTGAGGGTCCTGCACCAGCCCCACCACCGTATATTCCTTGTGTTTTGTCCCCTCCGTATCTTCCGGAAGGGTCAGCACGGTGCCCTCAGCGATCTCGGCCTGGTAACCCATTACATGGACCACGCACTCGTTGGCGGCCTGGGGCATCCGGCCGGAGCGCAGCACCAGACGGTTCATGTTGGCGTCGGTGTCCGCTGCCGGGTCCTGCTGCAGGGCCTGCAGCTGCACCACGATGCGCTCCTCCTGGCCCCGCCAATTGGCCTCCAGGTCCAGGGTCTTTACCGGCATCACAGCCTCCACCCCGGGGGTGGCGGCAATGGCGGCAATGTCCTGGTCTGAAAGGCCCAGGGTGGACAGCACCCGGAGGTCAAACACATTTTGCTGCACATAATATTTTTGGGCTGCGCTCCGCATACTGGGGGCAATGCTCATGAGGCCTGTCAGCATCATGACCCCCAGGGCCACGATGCCAAACAGCGACATCATGCGGCTGGCGTTGCCCTTCATCTCCCGAAGGATATTTTTGCGATAACTTTTTTGCACTGCACTCACCACTCAATTTCTTCCACTGGCACCGGGTGCTCGTTGACCTTGTTGGACACGATCTGCCCACTGCGTACCTGAATGACACGGTCGGCCATGGCGGTCAGGGCCGTGTTATGGGTGATCACGATGACGGTGCGTCCGGTCTTGCGGCAGGTCTCCTGCAAAAGCCCCAGCACCTGTTTGCCGGTCTTGTAGTCCAGGGCACCGGTGGGCTCGTCGCACAGCAGGAGCTTGGGGTTTTTGGCCAGGGCCCGGGCAATGGACACCCGCTGCTGCTCGCCGCCGGACAGCTGCGCCGGGAAGTTGTTCAGCCGCTCCCCCAGGCCCACACTGGTCAGGGTCTGGGCCGGGTCCAGAGGGTCCCGGCAGATCTCGCTGGCCAGCTCCACATTTTCCAACGCCGTCAGGTTCTGCACCAGGTTGTAGAACTGGAACACAAAGCCCACGTCGTACCGACGGTAGGTGGTAAGGGCCTTTTCCGAAAAGCGGCTCACGTCCCGGCCGTCCAGCCAGACATGACCCTCATCGCAGCTGTCCATGCCGCCCAGAATGTTCAGCAAGGTGGTCTTGCCGGCACCGGAGGGGCCTACGATGATGCAGAACTCCCCCTTGTCCACATAAAAGTTCATGTGGTCGGCGGCGGCGATCTTCACACTTCCAGTCTGGTAATATTTGCAGACGTCCTCAAACTCCACAAAATGATCCATGGCGTTTTCTCCTTTGCAACCATGTAATTTTATCCACTTTAACTATAACACAACCCGGCAAAGGTTGCACCATCTGCCGGGCAAATTTTCAAAAACTTAACAGACGTTCCCCCGGATAAAGCAAAAGGACCTTTTCTGCCGCGCTCGTGCGAAGCAGAAAAAATCCTTTTGTTGTGTCCCCTTGCGGGGTGTGGGGCGAATCGAGGTTATCTCGCGGGAGGCACGGAAGGCGTTGTTGCTTGCGTCCCCTTGCGGAGTGTGATAAACCCGTAGCAGCAGGATTCCCATTGAGGCAAATGCGGAGTTTCCGTCCCCTCGCGGGGGCCTACCACAGAGTATAGCACGCTTCAGGCCAAAATAAAAGTGCTTTTTCGTCAATGTTCTGCAAAACCCGGTGCGAACCCCCTTTTTGCGCAGGCTCCGGCGGCGGGCGCGCCGCCCTCTTCGCACCAAAAACGCGCCCGGAAGGCCGGTCGGTCTTTCGGGCGCGTTGGGTCAGGCGTTTTCGGTTCTGTGCATCAGCGGCCGATCAGCAGATCCCGGCGGCCCCGGCCATTGACGCTGAGGCGGACGGTGCTGCCGCACTGGTGCAGTTTGACCTTGGCATCGGCATCATAGCCCTCCGTCAGCAGGCTCAGGTTCAGGGTGGTGGAGGTCTTTTCGGTCTTGAACACCAGGGTGTTGATACCGTTGTTCATCATGGTGGTCAGGTCCTCCATGGTGCAGCGGAAGGTAGCCACGCTGGCAGGCACATCCAGGGTCAGCACCGTGCCGTTCTGCCGGGCGGTGTACAGCACCTGGCGGCCAAGCAGGCCCTTGACGCTGTAGTTCAGCTTCAGGGCGTCGCTCTCAGCACCGTCGGCACCAATGAGCATGATGTTGCCCTGGATGGCAGGGCCTTCCGGGGCACCGTAGCCGCCGTAGGTGGGGTCCTTTTCGCCAATGGCCACGTCGGCAGCAAATGCGCCTACGCTGAGCATGGCAACGGCACAGGTAGCCACCGCAGCGGCAGCCAGGGTACGGGCAACTTTATGATTCAGCAGTTTCATAAGAAAATCCTCCTGTTTTTGCAGCCGGGGTCCGGCTGTGTTTTTCATGTTCTGAAAACCATGGTTTTTTGCGGCAAGGCTCTGAACCAGAACCGCCGCATCTGTCTTGTAAACGAATGCGGCGGCTGGATTATTGCAGGGAATGCAAAAAATTATTCCGTTTTTTCTTCTCCGTTCAGAATGGCCATAAATTCCTCCCCGGTGATGGTCTCCTTTTCATAGAGGAACTTAGCCAGCTGGTCCAGCTTGTCCCGGTTCTCGGTAAGGATCTGCAGCGCCTTGGCGTGCTGGGCCTTTACCAGCTCCACCACCTTCTGGTCGATCTCCCGCTGGGTCTGGGCAGAGCAGGCCAGGGAGGTGTCCCCTCCCAGGTACTGGTTGTTTACCGTTTCCAGGGCCACCATGTCAAAGTCCCGGCTCATGCCGTACCGGGTGATCATGGCCCGGGCCAGTTTGGTGGCCTGCTCGATGTCGTTGGAGGCTCCGGTGGTAACAGAGTGGAACACCAGCTCCTCGGCGGCACGGCCTCCGGTAAAGGTGGCGATCTTGTTTTCCAGCTCCGTCTGGTTCATCAGGTAGTGGTTGCCCTCGTCCACCTGCATGGTATAGCCCAGGGCACCGGAGGTGCGAGGGATGATGGTGATCTTTTGCACCGGAGCCGAGTGGGACTGCTTGGCTGCCACCAGGGCGTGGCCGATCTCGTGGTAGGCCACGATGCACTTTTCCTGATCCGTCAGGATGGAGTTCTTTTTCTGGTAGCCTGCAATGACCACCTCGATGCTCTCCTCCAGGTCTGCCTGGGTCACGCTCTTGCGGCCGGCACGCACGGCTCGCAGAGCGGCCTCGTTGACGATGTTGGCCAGCTCGGCACCGGAAGCACCGGAAGCCATGCGGGCCACGGTGTTAAAGTCCACCCCCGGGGCGATCTTTACCTTTTTGGCGTGGACCTTCAGGATCTCCTCCCGGCCCTTCAGGTCGGGCAGCTCCACCGGCACCCGGCGGTCAAAGCGGCCGGGACGGGTCAGAGCCGGGTCCAGGGAATCCGGGCGGTTGGTGGCTGCCAGGATGATGACCCCGGTGTTGCCCTCAAAGCCGTCCATTTCCGTCAGCAGCTGGTTCAGGGTCTGCTCCCGCTCATCGTTGCCCCCCAGATTGCCGCTGTTGCGCTTCTGGCCAATGGCGTCGATCTCGTCGATAAACACGATGCAGGGGGCCTTTTCCTTGGCCTGCTTGAACAGGTCCCGGACCTTGGAGGCACCCATGCCCACAAACATCTCCACAAACTCGGAGCCGGAGATGGAAAAGAAGGGCACGTTGGACTCACCTGCCACAGCCTTGGCCAGCATGGTCTTGCCGGTGCCCGGAGGGCCTACCAGCAGGATACCCTTGGGCATGGAGGCACCGATCTCCTCATACTGCTTGGGGTCGTGGAGGTAGTTGACGATCTCCTGCAGGTTCTCCTTGGCCTCGTCCTCTCCGGCCACATCTGCAAAGCGGATGCCGTGGGTGGACTGCACATAGACCTTGGCGTTGGACTTGCCTGCGCCGCCAAACATCATGGCACCGGGGCCGCCGCCTGCCTTTTCCATGAGCTTTTTGTTCATCTGGTTGCCAATAAAGCTGAACAGCAGGATGGGCAGGGCAAACCAGATCAAAAAGCTCAGCACCGGGGAGCCCTGCTCCACGATCTCGCTGGAGAACTGGGCTCCGGCATCGTAAAGACGCTGGGTCAGGCCCGGGTCGTTCATCAGGCCGGTCTTGTAGATCTGCTTTTCTTCTTTATCGGTGAACACGATCTGGTTGGACTGGATGTCCACCTTGCCGATATCCTTTTCTTCAGTCATGGACATAAAGGTGCCATAGTCCACCTCTTTGACCTGACGTTCGGTGAGCCAGGGCACAAAAACAAGGTTGAGCACCAGCAGCACCAGCAGCACGATGGCGTAGTAGATGGCCAAGGGCTTTTTGGAAGGTTTGACTTCCTTCATAGGGTTTTTCCTCCTTCATATCGGTATCTGAGTGTGTCTGCATCTCATTGATCATAGTATAGCACTGCCAAAAACAGCTTAACAAGCAGCTTGAGGGCTTGTTTCCAAAAACTTAGCAGTTTTTTAACAAACGCACTTCGTAAATTCCGGCAAATTCTGACCATGGATTTGTGAATTTGTTTCATCCTGCCGATGAGCCATTCTTCTTGACAGGTTCTGGAAACCATGCTAAACTTATCTCACTTTGAAAAAAGCACAAATGCGTTGACGGGGATAAAACGATTTTCTTCTGCGTGCAGAGAGCCGCCGGGTGGTGCAAGGCGGGTGCAGAGGGTCTCGGTTACTGGCCCCTGAGCGGCAGAGCCGAACGATGCAGTAGGTTCTGACGGACGCCCACCGTTACAAGGGCAGCGATTCGCCGCAAAGGGCCGATCGTGCAAAGTGGCTGCATCCACAAAAGGTGCAGCAAAGAGAGTGGTACCACGGGTGCCCTGTGATAAAACTTACAGGCTCTCGTCTCTCAAGGTTTTCGCCTTGAAAGACGGGAGCCTTTTCTTGTACAAAAAGTGTAAGAAGCATCAGGAGGACAAAACGATGATGGACGCTACCAAGTACGCTCCGGGTTACTACCCGGTACCCGCCGGCTATGACAGCTGGGTCAAGAAGGATCACATTGAAAAGGCTCCCGCCTGGTGCAGTGTGGACCTGCGCGATGGCAACCAGGCACTGATCGTGCCCATGAGCCTTGCAGAAAAGCTGGAGTTCTTCCAGATGCTGGTGAAGATCGGCTTCAAGGAGATCGAGGTGGGCTTCCCTGCTGCCAGCGAGACCGAGTACGAGTTCCTGCGGACCCTGATCGAGAAGAATATGATCCCGGAGGATGTCACCGTGCAGGTGCTGACCCAGTGCCGCGACCACATCATCCGCCGCACCTTCGAGGCCGTCAAGGGTGCGCCCCGTGCGGTGATCCACTTCTACAACTCCACCTCGGTGGCCCAGCGGGAGCAGGTGTTCCACAAGAGCAGGGAAGAGATCAAGAAGATTGCCACCGACGGCGCCAAGCTGGTCAAGCAGCTCAGCCAGGAGTACGAGGGCAACTTCCTGTTCGAGTACAGCCCGGAGAGCTTCACCGGCACCGAAGTGGACTACGCCGTGGATGTGTGCAACGCCGTGCTGGACATTATGCAGCCCACCCCGGACCGCCCGATGATCATCAACCTGCCGGTCACCGTGGAAATGAGCATGCCCCATGTGTATGCCAACCAGATCGAGTACTGCGACAAGCACCTGAAGTACCGTGACAGCGTCATCATCTCCACCCACCCCCACAACGACCGCGGCACCGGCGTGGCCTGCGCCGAGCTGGCCGTGCTGGCCGGTGCCCAGCGTGTGGAGTGCTGCCTGTTCGGCAACGGCGAGCGCACCGGCAATGTGGATGCCGTCACCCTGGCCATGAACCTGTACAGTCACGGCGTGGATCCCAAGCTGGACTTTTCCAACATGCCGGAGATCTGCGCCACCTATGAGCGCGTGACCCGCATGCACATCTATGAGCGCACTCCCTACGCCGGTCAGCTGGTGTTTGCCGCCTTCTCCGGCAGCCATCAGGACGCCATTGCCAAGGGCATGGCCTACCGCAAGGAGCACAACGAGCACCGCTGGACCTGCCCCTATATCCCGGTGGACCCCCACGACATCGGCCGCACCTATGACGCCGACGTTATCCGCATCAACAGCCAGAGCGGTAAGGGCGGCATCGGCTTTGTGCTGGAACAGAACTACGGCTACAACCTGCCCCCCAAGATGCGCGAAGCTCTGGGTTACAAGGTCAAGAGCGTGTCCGACCACAGCCACAAGGAGCTGAGTGCCGGAGAGGTGCTGCACATCTTCGAGGACACCTTCCTCAACCGCCGCAAGCCCCTCAATGTCATCGAGGCACACTTTGCTCAGGTCAACGGCATCACCGCCACGGTCACGCTGGACCTGAACGGTCAGCGCAAGGTGGTCACCTCGGTGGGCAACGGCCGTCTGGACGCCGTGGCCAACGCCATCCAGAGCGCTACCGGCATGGAGTTCCATCTGGAGAACTACTCCGAGCACAGCCTGGACGAGGGCTCCACCTCCCGTGCCGCCTCCTATGTGGGCCTGACCTGGGGCGACGGCACCGTCACTTGGGGTGCCGGTACTGACACGGATATCATCGTGGCCGGTGTCAAGGCACTGGTCAGTGCCATCAATAATAAGTAACATCCTCGCCCTCTCAGTCACCTGCGGTGACAGCTCTCCCAAAGGGAGAGCCTCTGGCGAAACCAGTAACTTTGCGTGGACTGCCAAGGCCTCCCACTTTGGGGGAGGTGGATGCGACCAGCGGGAGCAGACGGAG
>ENA-ORUG01002089-ORUG01002089.1-human-gut-metagenome-genome-assembly--contig:-NODE-2089-length-15205-cov-2.415710_pt1 | contig 15205 bp, 10 predicted proteins | sample MGYA00242079_ERZ509207 | MGnify/ENA primary metagenome ERZ509207 (study PRJEB26280, sample SAMEA2338780) | human gut metagenome | biome: human gut; feature: human-associated habitat; material: faeces...
TGGCGTTTAGTTTTGGCCGCTCTTTTCCATGATATCGGTAAAGGATTGGGAGGCCATCACGAAAAGGCCGGCGCGAAAATTCTCCAAGCCTTTTGCGATCGTTTCAGTATTGATCAAGAAACCACGGATTATTTGGTTTTTCTTGTTCGTGAACACTTAACAATGAGTCTTGTCGCTCAAAAGCAAGATCTCTCTGACCCGGATGTCATTAAGCGCTTTGCTCAAATTGTCCAAACTGAAGATCGTTTAAACGGACTGTTTCTGCTCACCGTCTGCGATATTCGCGCCACCGGCCCCAAAGTCTGGACACAATGGAAGAGCCAACTGCTTCAAGACCTCTATTGGCAAACCTTACCGCTTGTCCGCCAAGGCGGTGCCCTGGACAGAGAATCGCTTTTGCTTCAAAGACAAAAAGAAGCCGGTGAAATGATCGTTAAGGCCGGGGTGACGCCAAAGAAAATCGAAGCCATCTGGAAAACGCTCACGCTTCAGTACTACCTCAGGCATACTGCCGAGAGCATTGCCTGGCAAACCATTTCGTTAGCCAAAGTGTTTCCGACAGATGAGCCTTTTGTGGCCACACGCATACTGCCTCAAAACGCCGGTATCGAAATTCTTGTCTACACCCCTGACCGAACCGGCCTTTTTGCCAGTATTTTGGGATTCTTGCAAAAGAAACGTTTCTCGGTTTTGGATGCAAGAATTTACACAACACTGGATCATAAAGCCTTTAATACGTTTGTCGTCAGCGATAACGGAGGCAGAGACATCGGCGAACTCAATGAAAAATTAGCCGACGAACTCACCGAATGGTTGTCGAATCCTCGTGAGCTGCCTAAAACAAAACCCGGGAAACTTTCCCGCCGCTCGCGCCACTTCCCGCTTCAGCCCCTCGTTAATATCGAGGCTGATGAATCGGGTAAAAACTATCTGCTCTCTATCACTTGCATGGACCGAATCGGATTGTTATTTGATATTGCAACAATATTAAATAAATATCATGTTAATCTTCAAACTGCGAAAATTATGACGATGGGCGAACGGGTGGAGGACGTCTTTTTGATTGATGGCGAAGCGCTCAAGGATATCCCTACCACGGTTGCCATTGAAAAGGATTTATTGGAGGTGCTGACACCCGAGTTATGAGTAAAGAGGCTGGAGAAAACTTCCAGCCTCAATTCAGACTTATTCGTGTATTTCCACGTTGTGATAACGATTTCTGAATTTCAATCCCACATCCCAGACAACACCTTTGGGAGTGGTAATTTTGTTAGCCCCTAAAACTTCAGCTCTAGCCCACTTTTCGTGGATTTGTTTTAAAACAGGAGCCGGGATTTTATCGGCTGAGACATCCTCCTTGGAAGAAATCAATTGCCCGTTTTCCCTATAAAGCGCTTTGATTTCCGCTTGTCCCAATCTGGCTTCAACCTCATAGGCATTCTCATCGTCTTCAAAATCCCATTCCATAACTTGTGCTGAAGGATACTGTTGGGCAAATGCGGTTTTCACTTCGGCCGGAACCATTGAAGCGGAAATACTTCCGGCCCAAGCGCAGGAAACACCGAGACCTAAAATTAAAGCCATAGAAAAATTTCTTAATTTCATTTTCGCCTCTTAGAAATTATTGGCTAAAACCAAGACACCGAGCAATTTCACAAATGACTTCACAGAGTGATTCATATTAGCCTTAATAGCTTCAAAATCCAAAGTCCCTTCAACCAAACCGGCCGCCCAATTGACACTAAAGCAAATCATCGCGTAACGGAGCCCAAGCTCTCTGGCCAAAGCGGCCTCAGGCATCGCCGTCATCCCAACCATGTCGCAGCCGTCCATGATCATCCGTCTGACTTCTGCCGCTGTTTCAAGGCGCGGGCCCTGCGTGCAAGCATAAGTTCCACGATTGTGAACAAAGATCTTGGCACTTTGGGCCGCATCCAAAATAGCCTGACGCACGGATTCATCAAACGGATTGGTGAAATCAATATGCGTCATCGGCATACCGGCTTCACCCCAAAACGAGCTTTCCCGACCAAAGGTGTAATCAACAATCTGATCAGGAACCGTAAAGTGCCCGGGGGCATTTTCCGCCGCCATTCCACCAACCGATCCCACGGCAACAACCGTCTTTACACCGAGTTCCTTCAAAGCCCACATTTGAGCGCGATATGGAATTTGGTGTGGAGCCAAATGGTGGTCTTTCCCATGACGATGCAAAAGAGCAACTTCTTTGTTTTCCATCAGACCAACGTCTAATTCGACTTCACCAAACGGTGTCTCGACAGTCTTTGTTTTGACATCAACGAGTTCGAAATGTTCAAAACCGCTACCAACGATCAAACCTAACATGATTATTGTCCTTTCAGCAGCTCAAGCATCTGCGCTTCATCAATTATGGTTACACCCAAAGCTTGAGCCTTTTCTAATTTACTGCCGGCCTCAGCCCCCGCAACGACATAGTCGGTTTTCTTGCTGACACTGGAAGCAACCTTGGCGCCTTGTGCTAATAGAAGCGCTTTGGCTTCTTCACGTCCCATGTTGGGAAGCGTACCGGTGAGCACAAAAGTCTTACCTGAGACTTTTTCATTGACCGCAACCGCTTCAGGCGTTGGCCAATGCACACCCTCGGCAAGCAATTCACCGATGACTTCTCGATTATGTGACTCTTCAAAAAAGTGAATAATGGACTGCGCGATAACCTCTCCAACATCATTGACTTGTAAAAGAGCATCCGCGTCAGCCTGCATTAATTTATCGAGGCTTCTGAAATGCGAAGCCAAGTCTCTTGCCGTACTTTCACCGACATGGCGAATTCCCAAAGCGTAGATAAAACGAGCAAGCGTTGTCTCTTTACTTTTTTCTAAGGCTGCCAATAAGTTAGCCGCGCTCTTTTTACCGAAACGATCAAGTGACAACAGCTTTTCGTCAGTGAGCTTATAAAGATCGGCGGGCGTTTTTATGAGTTCGGCCTCAAGCAGTTGATCAATGACCTTTTCTCCCAAGCCGTCAATGTTAAGCGCCAAGCGTGAGGCAAAATGAACCAACGACTCTCTTCTCTGAGCCGGGCAGAAAAGACCGCCCGTGCATCGGGTATCTTTTTCCTCTTCATCCCGGAAGGTTTCCGAGCCACATACGGGACAATGATCGGGCATCACAAAATCACGTTCTTTTCCTGTGCGTCTGTCGGATAACACGCGAACCACTTCAGGAATGACGTCGCCAGCCCGTCTGACAACCACCGTATCTCCGATCTTAAGTCCTAGTTCGGCAATAAAATCTTCGTTATGAAGCGTGGCATTTGAAATCGTCACGCCACCGACAAAAACAGGCTTGAGCCGTGCGACCGGCGTTAACTTTCCGGTGCGCCCCACCTGCACATCAATATCTTCGACGCTTGTCATCGCCTCTTCAGGAGGGTATTTGTGGGCACACGCCCAACGCGGCTCGCGAGAAATAAATCCCAATGTATTCTGCTGAGCCAAATCATTGACTTTATAAACGACCCCATCGATCTCAAAAGGCAGGCTCTGACGAATCGACTTCACCCAATCGTGAAATTCAGCCAGTGCCTTCCAGCCCTTAACGACACGGCGCTCTTTAGCAACAGGGAAACCCCATTTTTCGAGCTTATCCAAAATGCCGCTATGGGTAAGGGCAACGGCGGCGCTCACTTCTCCCAAACCGTAGGCGTAAAACGAAAGTTTCCGTTTAGCGGTTACTTTGGGATCCAATTGACGAAGGCAGCCGGCCGCGGCATTTCTGGGATTCACGAACGGTTTCAAGCCGTCAAGCCGCTGCTCGTCATTGAGACGCTCAAAGTCGGCCTTATGCATGATGACTTCACCACGCACCTCAAGGATATCCGGCACACCCTCTGGCAAATGAAGCGGAATCGTTCGAATGGTTTTAACGTTAGCCGTGACATCTTCACCGATAAGCCCATCTCCGCGTGTAGCGGCCGAGACCAAAATACCCTTTTCATAGCGAAGATTCATGGCTAAACCGTCAAACTTCAGTTCGACATCGTAGGCCACATCATCGTCTGTCTCACCTAATCCCAAGCTCTTTCTTACCCGCTCATCAAAGGCTTGCGCTCCCTGCGCTTCAAAGTCCGTTTCGGTGTGAATTGAGAGCATCGGAACAGCGTGACGAACTTTAGCCAAATCACTGCGCGCTTCTCCGCCCACTCTTTGGGTCGGCGAGGCAGGTGACTTTAAATCCGGGAATTGCTTTTCAAGTTCAGAAAGCTCTCTAAAAGCTTTGTCGTATTCACTATCAGGAACGCTTGGTGCATCGAGCACATAGTACTCATAGTTCCAACGTTCCAGATCTTTTTCGAGCGCACGCATACGAGCGGCCGCAGCCTGATGATCTAGCTTATCGTCGTTTTCCGGAAAATCGTCAAATAAACTCAAAGTGGCGTTTGATTGTTTTTCAGTCATAAGAGCGAAAAGAGCGACCTTCAAGGCCGCTCCCTTTCTTAAGTGTGTTAATCACGAGTAAAGAGCACTCGGGCGCGGGGGCTACCCGGTTCAATGTTGGCTTTTATCATTTCACCGTAGTACTTCTTTAACTGATGATTGATGGATTGGGTCGACTCGGTATTGATCGCACGGTCACGCGAGTCTTGAAGCTGCAGATTCAAGCGGGCGCACAAATCGTTGGCAACGCTAAAAAGAGTGCGAAGCGGATTGGAATCGGGTTGCGCCAACGGTGCATCCAAAGCGAGCGTCAAATAGCGGCGGTCAAAATCGTCGTGCGTAAGGAAAATGGTGGCCGAAGCGATGTCTCGAACACTGCCCAAGAAATAGCGCACAGGATTAAGTTGTGTGAAGCCGGCAAGGCGCGCGGCTTCAGCCACATCGTTGGGATTGAGCGGTTCTTTAGAGGCCATCACAAAATTCAATTGCACGTCCAAACGCAGCACATCGTTATAAAGTTTCTGAGCCCGTTTGACGATCTCGTGCGTGGCTTCCGTGTCGCTATCGGCTTCAAGCGCAATACCGATTTGCTGAACCGTAATCACAAAACGACTTGCATCCATTTCATTGATGCAACCTTGACGGTTTGCCAACAAAAGCACAACCGCCAATTCATTGTAACGACCAACGGCGCTCGGCTGATACCAGCGCTTATTGTCCACTCGACGAACATAAATGCGAAGAGCCAGCCCCAACTTTTGAAGGGTTGCCACCATTTCCATCATCTTGGCCCCTTCAATCGGACGAACCGACTGAACCATGCCGACCGTTTCGGTTACTTCATCGTACTTAAACCGTGCCAAGCCTTCTTTCGGGAAAGCCGTCGGCGCAACAACGGGTTCCTCTTTATCTTTCTCTGTTGGTTTAAGCTCTTCTGCCGGCTTGGCGGGCGAGTCGAATTAAGCGATTCTTGAGTCGCTTCATGCATGTCTTTGGGAGACTCTTCCTTAGCCGATGCTTTCGGAGCAGCCGTTGAAACCATCGGTGTCACAACAGCAGCAGCGTTAGACACTGGGGTTTGATTTTGAGCGGGTTTGAGCTGAATTTCTGAGGCAGCCGGCACATCATGATCTTTGACATCAACGACATCAAAAGAGCTTTCCGACAGCGCTTCGTCCCCTTTTAGCTGTGAGACAAGATCTTTCTGATTGTTCTCGCGCATCGGCGGTCGGATTTGGGTCATCCGCTGATATATTTCATCTCTGGATTCTTTACTTAAACCGACTTTGCTTTGGTCATTTTTCTTGGCTTCCATTCTGGACCATAAAAATAAGCCCACTAAGATCACGGCCGCGCCGATCACCAGAAAAAGAACTGTTTCATTCATAAAAAACCTCAAAAGCGCAACGCTCGCGCGAAAGCGTTCCCGAAAAAAACTCTTCGGAAAAATCTGTCAATACGGTTTGTTATTTTAGAACAAGGTACCTGTTCTTTTCAGCTTTAATGCGAATAAATTTTTTAGTCAATCGGACGATGCTTCGGAAAAAGTCTTCCCCAGACTTTCAGAAACTGTTTGGCGATCGGACCGGAACAAACCGCAGTAATCAAAGTCCCTTCGCGAATACCCAAAATGGTTCCAAAAACCAAAAGCGAGAAAATGGCCGCGCTTGCGAGCAAAAATAAATCAACCGTCATGCGAAGTGTTCCAAAAGAGCCACCCCATCGATTCATAACAGCCAACACAAATCCTTCCGGCGGCAAAATGGCCAAACGGGCAAACACCATGGATGCGATACCAAGGCCGGTTAAGGCACTGCCCGCAAAAGCCATTAAAACTTGCTCAATGTAGTTTTGCGGAACAACATGAGCGCTAATCCATAAAGCCACATCAAAAATCATCCCGAACACAAAACAAATCGGCAACTGGCGTAACGCTTTTTGAAAAATATTTTTGTGATCAACAGCCACCTGAAGGATAAAGAAAAAGACATTGGTGAGAAACACAAAAAAGCCCATGGAAAAGTCTGTCATGTGGTTGAGCACATAGGCAACTGAACTCACCGTGCCCGTCCCCAACCCGGCATTGGTCACCGTGGCAATTCCTAAAGACAAAATCGACAAACCGAAAAAGAAAATCAAAAATCTCACAAACATCGTTCATTTCCCCAAAAAAACAAAAACACTTCCCCTATCCCAAAGATCAGGGAATTCTTGGCACAAAAAGGAATGTTGAAAACAGCGAAGTTTTAACGCCGTTTATCGGTTGCCTCAGCTGACGCGAGGCTTTTGAGCGTATTGGCTTGCCTCAGCAATATCCACGCTCACCACACGCGAAACACCGGGCTCTTTCATCGTCACCCCAATCAACTGATTGGTGTGCTCCATGGTCACCCGGTGGTGGGTAATCATCATAAATTGAGTGTTTTCACTCATAGCGCCGACAAGTCTTGAAAGCCGTTCTTGGTTGGCTTCGTCAAGAGGAGCGTCAATTTCATCGAGCAGACAGAATGGCGCCGGATTAAGGGTAAAGAAAGCAAACACCAAAGCTGTAGCCGTCAGTGTCAACTCGCCGCCCGAGAGTTGGCGGATAGAGTGATTGTGTTTGCCGGGAGGATTGGCAAACATTTCAATACCGGCTTCAAGCGCATCGTCGCTTGTCATTTCCAAACGGGCATGACCGCCATTGAATAATTGCGTGAACTTTTGGTTAAAGGCCTCATTGACACGATTAAACGTATCGAGCAATAGCGTCCGCGTTTCGTGGTCAATTTTCTTAATCGCCGCCTCAATCGTGGCAATTGCCTGTTCAAGATCAGCCACTTCCCGGTCAATGCGCTCAACTTCAGCTTGCTGCGTTTTTAATTGTTCGAGGGCTGCATGATTGACTGCTCCCAATTGAGCCATTGATTGAGCAATACGCTCAACTTCCTGACGAAGAGCATTCAGTTTTGGCCGCTCCGTTTCATAACGCGTTCTTAACGCTTCTTCATCAAAATTAAATTCTTCCAAGCGACTTCGCACCGTACCGTACTCAACTTCATGTTGACCACGTTTGGCAATCAAGTCACCCATGCGATTTTGTTCACGGCGCTTCGCTTCTTCAAAACTGTCTAATGACTTCTCACTCTCAGCCACTTGAGCTTCCACGCCACTCAGTTCAGTCTTCGATTGTTCAACAGCAACCAGTGCGGCTTCACGTTTTTGCAAAAGTTCCTGCAGCCCCGCTTTTTCACTGTCTTCATCCAATTCTTCAAGTGAAGCGCTGACCGTTTCAATCTTTTCTTTAAGTTCCGTTTGCTCGTTTTGCGCCAAAAGCTGAGCACGCTGAGCTTCTGCAATACGCTCTGAGAGATTTTTCAGAGCTAATTCAATTTCTCTTTGCGTGTAGGCAAAGACGTTAAATTCCTGCTCCGCACGACGAGATTCTTCACGCGCGGCCTCCCAAGAAAGGCGGGCGTCTTCGGATTTTTGCTGACGAGTCGCCACTTCTTCATCGAGAACACTGAAGCGCTCATCAGCCTCTTCAATTGCCGCCGTGGTTTCTTCAAGTTGTGCCTGAGCTTCTTCGATCCACTCACCAAGCTCCGCACTTCTGTTTTGGTAGGCCTCAATGGCTGCCGTCAGTCTTGTTAACTCAAGAGCCAGTTCACTTTCTCTGGCACGAACCGTTTCAAAATGCGTATTGGCACTTTGAAGGCGTTCACTCATCTGAGAAACCTTTAGATGGGCTTCTCCCATTTGTTGGTGCAATTGTTCTAATTCACGGCGAAGCGCTTCGCTTTCTTCTTCAAGCGTGTTGATTTCAGCCCTTCGTGACAATAAACCGGTCGAATCATCCGCCCAGAAATTCACGCTCACTTTATCGATCATATGACCTTGCGGAGTCACAAAGTGACAACCTGAGGGCAACAAGTCAACCTTGCTCACCGCTTCTTTAACGCTCTCAGCAACAAAGTAATGAGACAGCCAACGGGTCAGCGCCGCGCGAGTCTCTTCGTTATGATGGTCAAAACTGACTTTCTCAATAAGTCCGGTCAGACCGAGCGGGGCAGGCTGTTCTTCGGTCTTAAGCAGCGTCGAATAGAAGGTCAGTTTGGCAGGAGGCGGCGCCATTTCAAAAGCGGCAGCCATGGAAAGATTGCTGATACCGAGGGCATTGACTCGCTCGCGCAAAACGGCTTCGAGCGCCCTGGCCCAACCGGCTTGAGGCTGCAAATTTTCGAATAGGCGCGTCAAAGACGATAAACCTTGGCGTTCAAGCCAATCGGAAAGCTTATCGCCCGTCAGACTTTTTTCTTCCAATTCTTTGAGCGTGGTCAATTTCGCTGTGATCGCCGCCAGTCGCTGCTCTTTCTCGTGAATTGCACTCTGAGAGCCGGTCAGTCCCTCACGAGCCTCTTCAAGCAGGGCTTGAGCATCTTCGCGTTCTAGTTTAAGCGCCTCACTGTCTTCTTTGACAATTGAAAGCTCTTCCTTTAACGCATTGAAGCGATCCATATCGGGCGCTTCCGTCTGGGCAGCTTCGCGCTTGAATTTTTCAAGTCGAAGCGTTAACTCTTCTTTGGTCTTCGATAGCCTTGCTAATTCAAGCGACAGATTTCTCGACTCATTTTCAATTCGCTGAGACTCTTTCTGCAGCGCTTCAAAAGCAAGCTCCTTTTGATGAGCCAGCTCTTCAGCAGCAAATTTCTTTTCTTCCAAAGCCGCTTCGCGTTCATTGGCCGTCGCTACGAGTTCTTCTTTTTCCTCGCGTTCAGCGCTTAACGCGTGAATCTTTTCGCCTTGAGCCGAGACTTCACGACCGCGTGCCTCAAGCATTGAACGATAACTTTCAAGCTGCGTTTTCATGAGCGCCCGTCGCTCGACAATGGAACGAATATTGCCTTCAACGGCGGAAATTTGTTTATCCACTTCCGCTAAAGCCTGCGTTTTCCCGAGCACTGTGATATTGGCATCGTTGAGCTTGGAGCGAAGTTGTTGGAGATTTTGACGGAGACGATTCAATTCAGAATCATTCTTACCGACTTCTGCTTGAGCGGCCGACACTTGGGCGTTAATGCGGTCGATGGCATTTTTAGCCTCAACCATCTGGGTAAACCACCAAAGCGATTCCTGTGCTTCACGTTTGGCGTTAAGTTGTTGGTACTCTTCAGCAACCCGAGCTTCTTCTTCTAGCCTTTTTAAAGACTCCCGGCGCGTAACCTGCAGGTCACTGACGCGCTCCAAATTGGCCCGTGTACTGGCTAATTTGGACTCGGCCTCTTTGCGGCGTTTCTTATATTTGGAGACACCCGCGGCCTCTTCAAGATATTCACGCCGTTTTTCGGGCGAGTCTTTGGCAAATTCCGTCACCATGCCTTGACTGATAATGGCGTAAGAATTGGCGCCAAGACCGGTTCCCATGAAGAGATCCCGAACATCGGTGGCACGTACTTGCTGATTATTGATCAGGTAGGAACTCGTATTGTCACGCGTTAAAACACGCTTGACGGAAATATCCACATAAGATCCCCAGGGTCCTTGAAGCGCGCCATCGCTGTTATCAAAAACCAGTTCAACCATGGCGCGACCGGCGGGCTTTCGGTTGTCTGAACCCGCAAAAATCAATTCGCTCATGCTCTTGCAGCGCAAATCACTGGCCTTACCTTCACCCAAGGCCCAGCGCACAGCTTCAATCACATTGGATTTGCCGCAGCCGTTCGGCCCCACGATCCCAACAATGGATGAGGGCACTTCAATGACAGTGAGATCAGCGAACGATTTAAAACCGCTGATACGAATTTGGCGCAAACGCACGAACTATTTCCTACCTAAAAAAGGAATTTGATTTTAAAACAAAAAGAGCGTCCTGTCCAGACGCCCGGTAGGCCGCCTATTGTGCGGCCTACGAAAAAACAAACCAATATTACTGTTGGCGGCGGTCGCGGTCAGTCTCTGGAGACGGATCCTCATGGATGAACTCGTCATGATAGGCGATGCGCCACGAGCGGTAATAGCACCACATGCGGAAAAAACAGATAAAAAGCGATCCAACCCAAATACTCAGCGTATTGTCAAAGCCCAACTCAATCATCGCAATGTAGAGCCAGCAACCGGCAAATGCAACGGAACCATAGGGCTGATGATCATAAATAAGAGAAGGCTTGATATTTAAGAAGGTGTCACGGCAAAGACCGCCGAAAACACCGGTGGCCACACCGCAGAGAACCGCGGGCAAATAAGGCACGCCAAGATTGACACCGTGACTGGTACCAACAGCGGAGAAAAAGCCCAAACCGATGGCATCACTCCAAACAAACACATCATAGGAAAGATGCTTTTTGTAGAAGCGGAAAATCATCGGTGTAAAGATAGTAATGAGCAAAACCAACCAAACCAATTCTTGATTAGCGATCCAGTACATCGGGCGACGGTCAATCAGCAAATCGCGGACAATCCCACCGCCAAAAGCTGTCGAGAAGGCCAAAACAAAAATGCCGACCGGATCACACTTCATGCGAATACCGATAAGAACGCCCGCAAAAGCAAAGGCCACAATACCGATCACGTCGGTCAGATACAAAAGGTCTACTTTGTTGTAGAACGCCTCAAGAGTCGCAGCGATATCCATAGCTAGTAATCTAATTCGTTGAGCTCATTGGAAAATTTTCGACATTGTAAGGAAATTTACTTAATGGTTCAATTGGGAAAAAACAGCATCGGGTAACAATCACTCAAAAGCGAATAGGTAAATTTACCTAGTGCAAGAAAAATACTGACCTAGGGTTTTTACTTGCATATTGAAAAATTAACAACTTGTTTTAGTTTACTTTGCAATATTGAAAGGACCCTAGGGATTCTCGTTTCTTTTTGATTTTTCAGTAATTATTTTCATAGCCCTTTGTTGAACACTCATTGAATTGACATTTTTGCAACCTATATTTGACTTTATTGCCTTTTAAACATTTTCTTATTTCTCAATAATGCCAATCTCGAAGGACTAAAAGCAGTCCACTCTCTAACTGTTCTTCGAGGAGTTCACAAAATGACTATACAAATTTGGTGCGCTGTCGCCGTGATCGTCTTGACGATCTACGCGCTTGTCAAGCGCATTGAAACACGCATGGTCTTATTTCTTGCCGGTTTGGTCATGTGCCTGATCGCCGGATCCCCGGTCGCTCCCTTTAAAGCTTTTATTAAAGGAATGACCAATCCGACATTGGTACCGGCCATCTGTTCGGCCATGGGTTTTGCCGCCGTGGTGACGGCTTCCAAGTGTGACCTTCACTTGGTGAAGGCTTTGGCTGCTCCCCTGCGCAGCCTCGGTGCGTTGCTCATCCCCGTCTGCACCATCATCACGTTTCTGATTAATATCGCCATCATGTCGGCTGCCGGTACGGCTGCCACGGTGGGCGCCACCTTCATTCCCCTTCTGATTCGCGCCGGTATCCGTCCGGCCGGTGCCGCAGCAGCTGTGGCCGGTGGCACGATGTGCGGTCTGCTGCTTAACCCCGGTTGCGCGCACGACATCTACATCGCTCAGATGGCCAAGATGGAATTGATGGATTTCATCGGCTGGGGCGCTCCGTACATTGTCGGCCTGTTCTTGGTTTCTGCTATCGGTCTCGCACTGGTCTGCATCTTTAAGTACCACGACCATCAAATGACGCCTGAAGAAATGGCTACTTTTGAAGCCGAAGAATCCACGGAGTTCAAAGTCAACCCGTTAAAAGCCATCGCTCCGATTATCCCAATGGGTATTTTGATTGTGAGCGCCATTTGGTTCCCGAAGGCCGGTGTAGACGTGGTGATGTCCATGATCATCGGTGTGATCTTCATCTGCTTAATCACTTTGAAGACCCCGGGTGAATTCTCCAAAGCTTTCTTTAAAGGTTTGGGCTCCGGCTACGCTCAAGTGATCGGTTTGATCATTGCCGCCGGCGTTTTCGTTGCCGGTCTTCAAGCCACCGGCGCTGTTCCCGCCTTCATTGAATTTCTCAAGCACAGTAACGATATTGCCCGCTGGGGTGCCTCGATCGGCCCGTTCTTGATGGCCGCTGGCACCGGTTCCGGTGAAGCCGCTATTTGGGCCTTTAACCAAGCCGTCACACCGTCGGCCGCCTCCTTCGGCATGACCAGCGAAGGCTTGGGTCTATTAGCCGCCCTGGCCGGTCAATTCGGCCGTACGGCAAGCCCCTTGGCTGGCGCCGTCATCATTGTGGCTGGCGTTGCCCGTGTCTCGCCCATTGAAGTGGCTAAACGCACTTGGGCCGGCATGTTAGCTGCCGTCATCGTTTCTGCTCTGATTTTGGTTTAACTCTCTCAAACGTAAAAAGGTAACGATCATGAAAAAAAGTTTACTTTGCGCTGCTGTCGCTTTGGCTTGCTCCCCAGCTTTTGCCGCTGACGTTCAATTGTTTGGTTTCTTTGACCAAGGTATCGCCTTCTTAAACGAAAACCTGGCCGCCGGCATGGGTGGGCCGAACTCTGCCAAACAACAAACCTTCGGTGAAGGCCAAGACAAAATCGGTATGGCCGGACGCAAAAACCAAGTGTCTCTGGGTACCGGCAATGTGAGCACCTGGGGTATCAAGTTGACGGAACAGATCAACGATGATTTTTCCGTAGGCATCCACTTGGAAAACGGTTATTTGCCCGATACCGGTGAGCTCTATATGTCCAATGTTCTTTTTGAACGTGAATCAACAATTGCTTTGAACTCCAAGACCTACGGTCAACTGAAAATGGGCCGTATGCCGGCTATGCTCACGGGTTCCGGAACAACCGGTATTTTCAACAGCCGCGTCAATCCGTTCGGCGCCGGTTGGGGCAATATGACGGGGGGTTGGAAGTTCGTCGGCACTTTGGCTTCGGCCCGTCATGACAATATGTTCAATTACCGTTCTCCCTCATTCAACGGTGTAACTTTCCATGTCCAACATTCCTTTGGTAACACAGATGAAAATGTAGAGGGAGCCGAAGAAGGCAGCTCTAAAGTCAATCGTTACAGCGCATTGGGTGTGACAGTCGAAGGTGATCGTTACTTCTTGGCCGCCGGTGTTGACTACTTAAAGATGGGCAGCAAGAAAGCCACCGTCACCAATGACAGTATCAAGGCCATTGTTGGTGGTCATTACGATTTTGGCTCCTTCAAGGGTTATGCCACTGTTCAATACATGGATAACATCCAATACATCGGCGGTTACTCCACGAAGGAATATGCACCTAAGTTCGGTTCTGAAACAACCAAAGGCTTTGACGCCTGGGCTGTGTCTCTCGGTGCTGACACCAAGGTTGGGGGCGGCACGGCTAAGTTCTCCGTGGGTTACGCTCAAGCTGAAAACCAAAACTTGGATGACAACAAAGACTTAGTTCGTATGAACGTTGGTGTTGGTTACATCTATCCGCTTTCCAAGCGTACATCCATCTACGGTATCGGCGGCTACTTCTGGGAAGATGCTGACTATAACGAAGATAAGATCTACGCAAGCGAAGTCATCGTTGGTTTGATGCACCGCTTCTAATATTTAGTAAGGTAGTAGAAAGCCGGGGGCGGTTGAGCCCGCCCCCAATTTTATTGTTAAGGTAAAAGAAAAAATGTTGGGTGTCACTTTAACGGCTGCAGAAAATACGCAATCCTTGCAGGCTTTGGAAAATTTAAAAAAGCACGATACGGCTTATTGGCTCTTTCGAATCAATGAAGCCAGCATCATTGGCAATATTGGCAAGGGACTTTTGGACAAAAAGTTGGGAATAACGATCCGCGACACGTTATGTGCGATGGAATACGATGCTGACAATGGTCGTTGGATTCGCCCTGAACTCTATATCACTTTTGAACCCGAACTGCTCAAACGCTGTGGCGTTCAGGCCAGTGTTCTTCATGTCGGCCGCTCCAGCCAGGATATTTTGGCCACAACAAATTTCGCCCAAATGCGCGAAGCGCTTTTAGCCATTGCTGATTCCACAGTTGATTTGGTCAAGACCTTCTGCAATAAAGCTGATCAGTATTGGGACACGATTGTTCCTTTCTACACAAACGGCGTGCAAGCGCAGCCAGGGCGCTACAGTCATTACCTTTTTGCACAAGCCATCTCCTGGGGCAGAGAATTAGATCGCCTCTTTGAGTGCCTCAACCGCTATAACCGCTCTCCCATGGGTAGCGGCGTATTAAACGGATCCCCCTGGTCACTCGATCAAGACTATACGGCTAAAGTTCTGGGCTTTAACTGCGTTGCTGAAAACGCTTTCGAAGCCAATCAATTAGCCAGTAACGACTTTCCGCTTGAAGCCAGTCAGGTTATCCAAGCGATGATGATCAAGATCACCAACTTCCTTCAGGACTTCATGGTTCAATACGCTCAACCGCGTCCTTGGATTCAATTGGTGAAAGCCGGAAGCACTTATATTTCAAGTGCTATGCCGCAGAAACGCAATCCGGGTCTGATTAATAACTGCAGACGCAACGCGGCTGTTGTTATTTCCGAATCGCAGAACGTCTTACTTCGCATCCATAACCTCAATGAAGGGATGCCTGATGCCAGAGACAACGAAATCAATCTGGAATGGCTCTGTGATGCACTTAACGTGATCGAAACCTTTAAAGGCATTGTGGGCGGCATGCAGGTCAGCCGTGAACGTGCTTTGGAAGAACTTGATCAAGATTGGACTTGCACGCAAAACATTGCCGATATGATGATGCTCAAAGCCGGTGTCCCCTTCCGATTAGGCCATCACTTTGCGAGCCACTTGGTTACTTGGGCTCGGGCAAACAATAAAACACCCTCAAACGTTACCTACGCTGAAAT
>ENA-ORUG01002093-ORUG01002093.1-human-gut-metagenome-genome-assembly--contig:-NODE-2093-length-15188-cov-3.279522_pt1 | contig 15188 bp, 9 predicted proteins | sample MGYA00242079_ERZ509207 | MGnify/ENA primary metagenome ERZ509207 (study PRJEB26280, sample SAMEA2338780) | human gut metagenome | biome: human gut; feature: human-associated habitat; material: faeces...
GGAACGGAGGCACACGGAAAAGGGTAACCGTTACCGGATCGTGCCGTTGGAGACTTCCAATTTCCAAGACCTGCCTCTCTGCAAAAGGAGTTAAATGAAGTCCCAAACACCAAAGAAAAGGAAAGAAGCCCTCCGGCATTTCACCTTACCAACAGTACCAAAGAAATACCTCTTTGGAATTGCTTCATATAGCAAAAAAGATTACCTTTGCAACGTCACACCGACCCTTTAGCACGGAATACAACCATGGGAAAGAAGATATTCAATGAAGACCGTTACGTAAACCCTTACACCGACTTCGGGTTCAAGAAACTGTTCGGCACAGAAATGAACAAAGACTTGTTGCTCAGTTTCATCAACAGTTTACTGCATGGCAAAGAAAAAATAAAGTCCCTCACCTACCTCAACACCGAACACCTCGGAATCAGTGAGGCAGACCGGCGGGCCGTATTCGACGTGTACTGCGAAAACGAAAGGGAAGAAAAAATCTTAGTGGAAATGCAACGTGGAGAACAACAGTTCTTCAAGGACAGAAGCCTCTACTATTCCACGTTCCCCATACAGGAACAAGGAAAGAAAGGGAGTTGGGACTACCAACTCAAGGCCGTCTATGTCATTGGCATACTCAATTTCACCTTCGACCACAAGCATGACACATACTACCACCATGAGGTACAACTGACGGACAGGAAGACTCAGGAAGTGTTCTACGACAAGTTGACTTTCATCTATCTCGAGATGCCGAAATTCAACAAACAAGAAAATGAGCTAAGCAACATGTTCGACAAATGGCTCTTCGTGTTACGCAACCTGACGCGCCTCATGGAGAAGCCTGCGGCACTTCAAGAACGCGTCTTCACCAAACTGTTCAAAGCTGCCGAAATCGCCAAATTCACCAAAGAAGAATATGACCGCTACGAAGAAAGCCTGAAAGTGTATCGGGATTGGCAAAACACCATTGCCACAGCCGAACACAAAGCCCTAGAACGAGGACTGAAACGCGGATTGGAACAAGGTTTGGAACAAGGACTGAAACAAGGTTTGGAACGAGGACTGGAACAAGGACTGGAACAAGGATTTGAGCAAGGAGAGCAGCACAAAGCCAAAATGATTGCCCGTCAAATGAAATCCAACGGTATTCCCACAAATATCATTGCACAATGCACAGGATTGGATGCCAACGAAATAGAACAGTTATAATTAGAGAATATCTACCGACAGACAAAGAAGCTGTCATGAATCTAATCAAGTTGAACACGCCCGATTATTTCGCAGAAAAAGAAGCGGCTGATTTAAACAAATATTTGGACAAAGAAATAGAACTGTATTACGTCCTACTCGTCGATGGAACTGTCATCGGAAGTGGTGGAATAAATTTTGCAGAAAACAAAACGGTCGGGAAAATAAGTTGGGACATGATACATCCGAAATTCCAAGGCAAGTCATTAGGGACAAAGTTATTAAACTATAGACTTGAAATCCTGAAAACCATTCCCAGTATTCAAAGAATAACAGTGAGAACCTCACAAGCAGCTTATAAATTTTACGAAAAACAAGGGTTTGTCCTACATGAAATCAAAAAGGACTATTGGGCCGATGGCTTTGACATGTACAGTATGGTATATGGAAAAAGCTTCTAAATATCACCGAATTAAACGGTTTCAATATTTGTCGTAAGAAAACAACCGGTATCATACGGTACAGTTTTCGTATGAAGGAGAGCATAAGTATTTCCGTTACCTTTCGCCCGACTGGTCGCGCAGCAATATGGCCGAACTTTACACTTTCGATGCGGCAGGTGATACGCAAAAGTCCAAACGCTTGTTGGGAAATTTTCATGTAGGCCCGTAGTGTGGCGTGGATTTTTCTTAAGTGGTATTGTCCTTATGCTCTTTACTTTACATTTTTTCAGGCGTTTTATAACGGCTGAACTGCTTCAAATGATGTTTCAAGTGAAGTACGTTTGCATGGATTTTTCCCGTGTCTGTAGTCGTTATTTCTATTGTTTTCCGTTTTTCTGCCGAGAATGATTTTTCGCTTTCAACTAAATGATTTTTTATTCGGCTTGGATTTTCATGAAAATGTGCGCATGTCGTACGCTGACAAGCCCAAAACATTGCTTTTGCGGGCTTTGTTTAACATTGTTTAATCATACAGCAAAACAAACTGTGTATTAACGGGTTGCGAAAAACGCTCACGTTTCTGCTCACGCTAAAAATTTGGAGGAGATTTGGATTTATTTGTTACTTAGTGGATGAATTAAGAAAAGAAGAATCGGAATGAATATTTCTGCCGATAATTATTAACTTAAAAAGCAAAAACATGAAAAATATATTATTATTCTTTGTTGCTGTCTTTATCGCGTCAAGTTGTTCTACGGAAAGAAAAGGCAATTTTCGATTGCAACCTGATTCTAAACAGAATGTAACTATAACTTCATTGGAGATAGATAGTGTTTTATTGGATTCTGTAACAACTTCTTTTGTAGTAAGTTCCGGAAAGTGTGACAGTGGGGTTTATGTGATAGATAATTACTTTTGCACTTTGTACCGTTTTGATTTAAACGGTAAGTTTAAAGATAGAAAATTAGGAACAGGACGAGCTAGAAATGAAACGACCATAGGTCGTATTGCTACACATTCTTTTTTGGCTGACGGGAGATTGGTTTTATATGATTACAATGCCGGATATTATATTTATAACAAAGATTTTTTGTTAGAAGATTATTTCCGGGTTGTCTATGAACAAACTAATAATGATGGAAGTTACGATCGTGACAATTTGTATGAAGATCCATATTCCTATACTCCGGTTTATAATGATAATGTTTGTCGATCGTATGGTAATAATATCTATTTTAAGGTGCACTTGGCTTTTCCTAACTGTAATTATATACATACTACAGATGAACAATTAAGACAAGGAGCCAATATATTGGAGACTAATCTGGAAAAAAGAAGTTTAGGGAGGATACTTTCTGTGGGTTATCCAATGGGGTATTATACCAACAGCTTAGATAAGGCTATATTTTCAACTGTGAATTTTGACATCTCACAAAAAGGAAATTTCTACGTTACTTATGAAGCTGATACTTTAATCTATCAGTATGATAAAGATTATAATGAACAAGTGTGCTTTGGATTTGCAGGAAAGAACATGGATTTGGATTATGTTACTATAAATACACTGTCGGAATCTAGAAAAAACTGGAGAAATGAACGTCAAACCAAAGGGTATTATAATTGGTTGGAGTATGTGGACGAAACGGGGTTGTTGTTCCGTTCTTACCAAAAGGGAAAAACTCAATCAACTGACGGACTGCAAATATATAAAGATGGTGTACTCTTCGGAGATGTAAGTGTACCCAAAGGGTTAAGGGTAATGGGTTATGTTGCACCGTATTGCTATTCGTATGTCATTGCGGATGAAGAACGTGAAATCATGTATATGTACCGTTTTAAGTTATGAATAAGAAACTCATTTGCAATATTCAACCTAAAACTCCACCGTCACCCCCAACGTGGGCAACAGTGTCCCGCTTATTTGTTCTACACGCCGCATCACATAACGCTGCTCTTCCAAAGGAGCTTCGGGATTCGCCACAACACCGGTACTCATGAACACGTCCGGCTGACGTAGTTTGCTGACGGTCACATTCTGTAAGTCAAGATACAATCCCAGGCGCCAACGTTTGAAAAAGAATTCTTTGTCCACCCGCACATCCAGTTGGGCATACCCCGGTAGCCGCTCTGCATTATAACGGCTGTAATCGTAGGCAGACTTCCCATTCGCATCCCAATACGTCACATAGGACGAGGCTACCTCATCGTATGGCGTATAAGGAGAGCCGCCGATGCAACTCAACCGTAATCCTACGCTCCAACGGTGTGGGAAATCATACGTACCGCTCATGTTCAGAATCACTCGATTGTCCCACGCCGAAGGAACATAAGCGGCATGACGGTCGGCACGGTATTCGCTGCGGTACCAGGTGAAAGAACCGGTCAGGTTCAGACGGTCGGGTAAAGTCCAACGCATCAAGGCTTCCACTCCGTAGGCACGGCCTTGTGCCGTAGACACCAACGCCTCGTTACCTACCACACCATAATCCGTGCCCTTACAAGTTAACGGAACCCCGTCGGCCAACGAAAGCGGCACACGGTGATAAGACTTATAGAACCCTTCTACCGACACAGCCCAACGGTCATTGGCTTTCCATTCGCCACCCCAAGCTACCTGCGCCACATTCATATAACGTAAATCCCGGTTGACCAACCGGTCTGTCGCGTCTTTATAGCCCAACGCCGTGTAAGGCGGTAATTGGTGATACCAGCCTACCGAAGCTGCCGTCGACCAATGGGGCGAGAAAACATAACGGAAAGAAGCGCGCGGAGATAGCTGTTCCCACGGACGGGACATACGCGATGAATAATTATTGCCGTCTGCCCGCACCCCGACCGACGCACTCCATCGTTCTTCCGGAGCCGTATAAGCCGCAGAGAACGAGGCTCCATAGGCGACAAGCCCCAAATGGGTACGGTAGACAGACCAGTCCCCGACCGACAAAAGACGGCGTTCACGGTCGGTATAATCCATGTAGTTCAATTCCGCACCCTCTTTCAACGTCCAACCACCCGACAACGTCGTCATATTTTCTGCACGGAACGTGGTCTTCTGCTCTGTGGAACGCAATCGAAGCGTGAGATTCTCCTCAGTGCTCTCGTCATTATTCCGATATTTCAGATTCTTGTCGTTCAGGTAATTGTGGCTCAACACGTACGTCTGCACATGTCTTCCGGCATAATGCCGGTAAGAAACCCCTACCGTAAAAGTCTCTTGTTCTATCTTAGGCAGATAACTCAAAATATAATCCGAACCTTCGTCTTCTCCTGCCAAATCCGTATTCAGCTCCATCCGGTCTACTCCGGCCAATGCCATCACCGTCAGTTCGTCGTACGGCGTCAAGCGGGTCTTTACCTTAAACTGTCCGTCGATATAATTCGGAAGGAAAGGCAAACCTATCATTTTAAAAAGTAATTGCAAATAAGACTGGCGTAAGGAAAACAGGTAGGTCGTCTTTTCCCCGATATGGCCGCTCCCGCTCAAGGCGGCCTCGGAGGCTCCCAAAGTAGCCTTGAACGTCTGACGCTCCGAAGAGCCTTCGCGCAAACGGAAATCGAGCACGGAACTCATGGCTCCTGCACGGTCGGCCGGAAATGACCCCGTATAAAACTTAATCTCACGTACCAAATCGGCATTGACGATACTCACCGGGCCTCCCGTAGCCCCCTGCGTGGCAAAATGGTTGATGTTCGGAATCTCTATACCGTCCATATAAAAACGGTTCTCCGACGGACCGCCGCCTCGCACTATCAAATCATTACGGTATCCCACCGGCGAAAAAGCCACACCCGGATAACCGCGCACGATGCGCGAAATGTCCCGGTTGGCTCCGGGGCTTTTCTCTATCTCACGAAGTCCGATGACCTGTACGCTCACCGGAGCCTCAGCCGTCTTACCATACGACTTAGGACGTACGGTCAAAGTATGCAACGACTTGATGTCCTCCTCCAACTCGACGTTCACTTCGGGCGTGACAGCCGAAACGATATAATCCGGCGTCTCCTGCGGCACATACCCGGCCGCCGTCACCCGGAATGAAAAAATACCGGGCGGCACGTGGGGTAACACGAACACACCGGCCGTATCGGTCACCGCACGCACAGTATCTATCGAAGCAGGAGACACAAAAGCCCCTACCACCGGTTGACGGCTCGTCCGGTCTATTACTTTGCCCGTCACACGAAAAGAAGATTGTGCAACAGCCTGCACCACCAAGAGACTGCATAAAAGCCAGCCGCAGAAAAATTTCTTCATCCTCATCATTTCCATACTGCAAAAATAACATCTTATTTTCTCGTAAGCAAAAATAACCAAAGACGAAAGCAGAAACAAAATTTTCACTACCTTTGTCCATCATAGTTCGGATGGGATGCGAATGAAAAATACTTTCTACCTATTGCTGTTCTGGTTAGGACTTTCCCTGGAAGTTCCGGCACAAGCCATCTGGTCGGCGGACTTCCCGTTCGCCGGAGAACTCCCGTCCAACGAAATGACGGAACTCTATCAGGACGAAGACGGCTTTGTCTGGATAGGCACAACGAACGGTCTGTCGCGTTACGACGGTTATCGCCTGCAAACGTTCCAAACAGATTACCTTCACCCCAACCGGCTGACCCACAACCATATTACCTGCATTGCGGAAGACAGTGCATACCTTTGGATCGGGACGAGAAAAGGACTGAACCTCATTGACAAACGGACTTACCGGATTACCACACCGGGCGAAGCTCCGTTGCAGACAGCCCATATCCGCTCTCTTTGTTCCGACGGGAAAAGTCGTATATGGATAGCCTTGAACGACCGGCTATTAGAGTCCCATTTCCCATACCATGAATATACCTCCATCAACCTGCCTTCCCCAAACGGCAAACCGTCTTACATCAACTCTTTCTTTTATGAGAAAGGAAAAGAACGCCTGTGGATATGCACGTCGAATGGAGTTTTCGTCTATACGGACAGTACACAAGACCTGCGCCACCTGCCGCCGGTGGGACAGACCAACTCTCCTTTCACGCTTTTCCAAGACAGGGACGGGCGGTATTGGCTCACCACATGGGGAGAAGGACTATGGCAACTCCTGACCGATGAAACCTTGAAACATGTGGAATATATCCGTCAGGACATACAGTCACCACGAGGAAAAGTGGCAGACCGTAAATTTTTCAGTACAGCCCAAGACGACACGTTCGGTTACATTTGGGCTTTGTCCTATAACAACCTGTACGCATTCCGGTATGACGACCGTGCCGGGAAGTTGATGCCCGTGGCTTTGCCCGGACACATAGACACCGGCAAAATGTACACCAAAATCCTAAAAGACCACGATGGCAACCTGTGGCTCAGTTCTTACGATCGTGGCACGTTGCTCACGTTTCATACGGAAACCATACGAAGCTATCCGTTGGACGACCTGCGCAAGACCTTGGACTGGATGCCCAATCTGCTCACCTTGAACCGCGACACTCAGGGGCACTTCTGGTTCGTCCAAGACCGCTTCGGTCTCTGCCTCCATGAGCCGCAACACGGAAAAACCGTTTTCGCCACCCCCGAAATCCAGAACCTGACGGTAGATGCCCGCGTCACGGCATCCAGTCCTGTCAGCGGTGGCTTATGGGTAGCAGCTCCCCACCGCAACCAAGTGTACCTGTTGACGTACGACCAAGGAACATTTAAGGTAAACCGCCGCATCCGGTTGTCCGACGCTTCCGGTGATTATGTTCCCGCCAACCAGATGGAAGAAACATCGGACGGCAAACTTTGGTTGCGTAGCGGAGGGCGTATGCTCTGCCAGCCTGCCGACGGCACGTCCCTGCTCTCCACGCCCGACTGCCTGCACTTTACCGCCTTTGCCCATAGAGACGCTGTGTCCGTCTGGGCCTCCACTTCCCGACGTCTATATATAATAAAGGTGGAAGGGAAACACATGGCATGTATTCCGCACCCCCTTGCCTTTCAGAACCACGAGGACGAGGAGGTGCGCTTTCTCTGCCCCGATGACTCGGGCGGCTTTTGGATAGCCACCAGTATGGGGCGCATCCTGTACGGTCAACCGGAGGATTCAGTTTTCCAAGATTTCAGCGACCGTTTCGACACGCAAGGCATGACGATATTGAATCTGTTATGGCGGAACCACCACCTTTGGCTCGTCTCCCACAACCGTTTCATCCACTACGACACACAGCGCCACAGCCTGCAACAATACACTTCCTCGGACGGCAATATGTCCACTCCTATCTTCCGCGACCAAGCTGCATTCCTTTCGGCCGACGGTACACTCTACGCCGGAGGACGCGGCGGTTTCGTATCAGTCACTCCCCCTCCTTCATCCGCCCCTAAGGCTCTTTCACGTGCGGTGATGCTGACCGACTTCAAAAGCGGTATGCGCAGTATGCTGTTTAATCCTTCCGGACGGTACGTGTCCGGACAGCCCGACCGGAACACGCTTACCTTGCAACCTGAAGCGGCCAACCTTTCCGTCAGCTTTTCCACTTTAGATTATGCACGAAGCGGAAAAGTACGCTATGCTTACCGGTTGGAAGGCCTCGACACCGATTGGAACTACCTGCAAGAAGGGGAAAACACGGCTTACTACCAAAAACTGCCCAAGGGAAATTACCGGTTGGTCGTAAAAGCCACAGACCGTAACGGACAATGGCAGGCTCCCGTCACGCTGCTCAGTCTCACGCAACTGCCGGCTTGGTACGAAACCATTTGGGCTTACGCGGCCTACGTAACCGCTGCCTTGCTTCTCATTTACGTTCTCCTGAGACTATACTTGCAACGATTGCGCAGCCGCAACCGGTTACAACTCCAAGAAGCCCTGACACAAGCCAAACTGGATTATTTCACTAACATCTCCCACGACTTGCTTACACCGCTCAGCGTGATATCCTGCGTAGGTGACTACTGGGAACGGCAATATCCGGCCGAGGAACGCCAAACCACGGTGTTACGCCACAACATCGACCGACTGAAACGCCTGTTGCAACAAGTTCTGGATTTCCGTAAAACCGAGAACGGCAACATGGTACTTCGCCCTGAAGAAGGCGACATCTTCGCTTTCGCCCGTCAACTGTGTACCCACCATTTCTTGCCTTTGGCCGAACAGAAAGGCGTGCGGCTGAACCTCCGCATTCCGGAAGGTGAATGCCGGGGCACGCTAGATTTTGACAAAGTTGACAAGATACTCTACAACCTGCTTTCCAATGCCGTCAAATACACGCCAAGCGGAAAAAATGTCGATTTCATCGTGGAAATCCGGCAAAACGGAACAGAAAAAGACGTGGTATTCACCGTGCAAGACGAGGGTGTCGGCATACCGCCCAAAGAACAACAAAGGATATTCGACCGCTTCTACACCGGAAGCAACGGACGCAGCGGACAATCGAACGGCATAGGACTGGCACTGGCCCGAGAGTTGACCGCCTTGCACCATGGTAGCCTCACGTTGGAAAGCGAACCGGGCAAAGGCAGCCGTTTCACCGTAACCCTTCCGTGGGTAGCTCCGTCAGCCGCCCCCGTGCAGAACCGCCCCGAGGCACAGCCGGTGGATGCCGAAATATCAGTACCGGACGTCACTGCCCCGGAAGCCTCCTCCCCAGTAGCGCAGAAGCCGTCTCCCGAAGCAGGAGAGGCCGAAAACGACCTCCCCTCCATCCTTCTCGTGGACGACAACACGCAACTGTTGGAAATGATGGAGAAGATATTGGCCACGAAGTACCGGGTGCTCACGGCAGAAAACGGGTTGGAGGCCCTGAAACAACTCAAGGCACACGCCGTAGACCTCATCATATCGGATGTCATGATGCCGGGCATGGACGGATTCACCCTGTGCAGGAAGCTCAAATCACAACTCGAAACCAGCCATATCCCCGTCATCATGCTGACAGCCAAACAGAGCGCGGACGACCGAGTAGATTGCTATGAAGCCGGTGCGGACGGTTATCTGGCCAAACCGTTCGAATTGAAAGTGCTGGCCGCCCGGATAGACAACCTGCTCCGCACCTACCGGAACCGCCAACAGGCTTTCAGGATGGAAGACCACGTCCGTCTGGCCGAACTGGAATATTCTTCCGGCGACACCCGCTTCCTTCAGGACATGGCAGACTGTATCCACACCCATTTGGCCGAAGAAGGATTCGATTTGGAACAACTGTCCGGCCATTTGAATGTATCCAAATCCACCCTCCACCGCAAAGTGAAGGCCATGACCGGACTTACGCCTTTGGAATTTATCCGGAACATCAAGCTGAAGTACGCCTGCGAGATGCTTTCACGCCGCGACCGGAACATCGCTGAAATAGCCTACGCCACGGGCTTCTCTTCACCTAAATATTTCACCAAGTGCTTTAAAGAAGAGTTCGGACTGACACCCCGCGAATACCAAGAGAAAGAAAAATAAAACCGTAACAGGCAGAGATCAGTCACAAAAGAGGGGTAAAAAACTGTCAGAATAGGATTTTACCCCCTTTCTGGCAGTTTTTTTATCCCTCCGTATCCTTCTTTTCATATAGCTTTGCAAGCGTTCGTTCGCAACTCCTTCATCTGACAGGCGAATGCGCAACGACACACCTACCGGCTGCCGACAGTATGACAACCGGCCTGAAACGACCACTGCAAAATCAATCAAAACACATAAAAATACAAATTCAAATGAAAACGAACTTACGTACACATCGGAGTATCCGGTTGAAGTGGATGGCCGCACTCTTTTTCGCATTCGGAATCGGAAACGCCCTCCCGGCTTCCGCCCGCTACTCCCGTGCAGACGAGCTTGCCATTCCGAACGGTGCACGTTCAAACCGGGAAGTGAACTTCAACGAAAACTGGAAATTCTTTTTAGGCGATACCGCCGTAGCCTCGCGTCCGGACTTCGCTGACAACCACTGGCGCACGTTGGACCTGCCCCATGACTGGAGCATTGAAGGCCGTCCTGAAGAGGCCAATCCGGCCGGTAACGATGGAGGATATTACCCCACTGGCATCGGTTGGTACCGCAAGACATTCAACTTTACTCCGGATAGCCGACATCCCGAAACCACCCTCTATTTCGAAGGGGTTTACATGAACGCGGAAGTATTCGTCAACGGACATAATCTCGGCATACGCCCCTACGGTTATTCATCTTTCTACCACGACATCACGCCTTACCTCAAAGCAGGCAAGAATGTCATTGCCGTGCGTGTGGACAACTCGGGACAGAAAAACTGCCGTTGGTACACCGGTTCCGGCATTTACCGCAACGTGAAACTTATCCGTACCCCTAAAGCACACTTTGAACCGTGGGGCATAGGTATCACCACCGAACAAGTGAACCAAAAGACGCAGGTGGAAGTGAAAGCCACGCTCGCCAACCGCAATAAAGCCCTCCCGGCCACACTGCTTTGCACGGTTACCGACTTGGACGGTCACACCATTCTCACACAAAAAGAAACTGTCACCCTTGAAGCGAACCGGACAAGCAAAATCAAACTGCAATTTCCTTTTGAAAACGCCAAGCTCTGGAGTCCTGAAACACCGAACCTCTACCGGATGGTATGTTGCCTCGTACCGGCCAACGGAGAACCGGCCGACACAGTCACCACTACGTTCGGGGTGCGCCACGTGGAATACAATGCCGAAAAAGGATTAGTTCTGAACGGTAAGGCCATAGAAATGAACGGCGGATGCCTCCATCATGACAACGGTCCGCTCGGTGCCGCCTCTTACCGCGATGCAGAATGGCGTAAGGCACGGCTGATGAAAGAGGCCGGATTCAACGCCGTGCGCACCTCGCACAACCCTCCATCGGAAGCCTTTCTCGATGCTTGCGACCACTTGGGACTGTTGGTCATCGACGAATCGTTCGACGGATGGCGGTCAGCCAAAACGCCTAAAGACTACTCCGTCCTGTTCGACCAATGGTGGACGAAGGACATCGAGTCCATGGTACTGCGCGACCGCAACCACCCGTCCATCTTCTGTTGGAGCATCGGAAACGAAATCATCGAGCGCAAAACGCCCGAAGCCGTCCTTACGGCATACGCCTTGGCAGGCCATGTACGCCGCCTCGACCCCAGCCGCCCGGTGACATCCGCCCTTGCGGCATGGGACAAAGATTGGGAAATCTACGACCCGTTGGCTGCCGCGCATGACATCGTGGGTTACAACTACATGATGCACAAAGGCCCGTCGGACCACGAACGCGTCCCTTCGCGCATCATGATGCAGACGGAATCTTACCCGCGCGACGCATTCGCCAACTGGGCACGGGTCAACGACCATTCCTATATCATCGGAGACTTCGTGTGGACGGCTATCGACTACCTCGGCGAATCGGGTATCGGACGCTTCTATTATAAAGGAGAGTCGGAGGGTGAACATTACCACCGCAACCAGTTCCCGTGGCATGGTGCCTATTGCGGCGACATCGACCTGACCGGATTGCGCAAACCGATTTCCTACTACCGGGAAATGCTATTCAACCCAGAGAAGAAACTCTACATGGCCGTAAAGGAACCTACGGGTTATTACGGTGAAATCAAAGAAACCTTGTGGTCGGTATGGCCGACGTGGGAAAGTTGGAACTGGCCGGGACATGAAGGAAAGGACATCGACGTGGAGGTCTACTCACACTATCCTTCCGTGCGCCTCTACCTGAACGACCGACTTATCGGTGAGAAGCCGACCACGAGAACGCAGGAATTCAAAGCCATCTTCACCTTGCCCTACGCACCGGGTACCTTGCGCATCGTCGGTGTGGAAAACGGCCGGGAGACGGAATCACGAACTTTGGAAACAGCCGGAAAACCGGCACGCATCCGGTTGACAGCCGACCGCACGGAAATCTCGGCCGACGGCGAGTCCTTGGTTTATGTCATAGCTGAAATCACGGACAAGCAAGGACGGGTAGTGCCTAATGCCGACAACCTGCTGACATTCGAACTCCAAGGTTCCGGCACACTACTGGCTACATGCAGCGCCGATTTGAAAGACTGCACGGCTTACACTGCTCCGGAACGCAAGGCTTGGAAAGGCCGTGCCATGGCGGTCGTGAAAAGCGGGAAAGAAAAAGGCCGGCTCACATTGACCGTTAAAGGCAAGGGTGTGAAAAAGGCTTCCGTCGGTCTCGACCTGAAGTAAATCTGAAAAGAACAAAACCATATAATTAACCTGATTACCTATCTTTTTGAGACCATGAAACATCTGTCAAAACTCTCAAAATTCGTTTGCACTGTCCTGCTTCTGGCAGGACAGGCAAACTTATTCACCGGTTGTAACGATGACATGCCGGCGGAAAGCTATTACACCTTCACAGGTGAAATGATGAGTGATTTTCTAACCGAACATGAGAACTTCAGCCTGTTCAAACGCATTGCGGAACGGGCCGGAAAAATGGACTTTCTGGGAAGCCGTGGCTCACGCACCTTCTTTCCTGCGACCAATGCGGGCGTGGAAGCCTTTCTGAAAGAGAAAGGATATGCATCTGTGGAAGACATTCCCGCCTCATTCTGCGATACGCTGTTGAGAGCCTGCATCATAGAAAGAATCATGTACACTTACGACTTGCCCGAAACGCAACAGGAAAACAACGAACTGGACTTACCTGTCATTCTCGAAAGCAAAGGGGATACGCTGGATGCCAATCAAATGGCCTTGACCATCGTCAACCGCCGAGCCGCCATCATCAACGAGCTGAAAAACGACTCCGTGGAAAACGGTGTGGTACATCCGGTCGACCACGTTCTGGTACCCAATACCAGCTTGGGGTCTACGCTGTTGGACGAGTACCACGAGGATTTCGAGATTTATTATGAAGCCCTCCGGCGAACGGGACTGATAGACTCTTTATACCGTTACCGCGACGAAGAATACGAACAGGAAAAAGGGAAGTATGCCCCTTTTACCCAAAGCATGCGCATCGGAAATGAAGATTACGTAGCCAAACTCCCGGACCACCGCTACAGTGGGTTTACTCTTCTCATCGTACCGGACAAAGACCTGTATGAGAGATACCCCGACCGCTTCAACGAAAGCATGACCATGGACGAAAAGATTGATGCCCTTTACGAATTGGCCGTGGAGAAATACAGTGGAGCGGATGCGGAAGCCATTTTCGGCCTGAACCAGACAGCTCCGGGTTCTGATAAAACATACAAACAACTCTATTGGAACAAAGGTTCACTGACCCATCCGTATAACCCGTTGAACATGTTCCTTTCTTACCATATCATCGACCGTTTGTTCAGCAGCACCGCCAAACTGGTAAACACCATCGGCATCCATACCGCATACGCCGACCCGACGGACTGGGTCAGCACGCTGCTCGACTTCTCTACCATCAAATTGGAAAAGGTGTACCGTCCGGTAGATCCGGCAGTCGAATACCCCTCCGAGTTTTATGTCAACCATTGCCATGCTTCCCAATACAACAATCACGAACGAATCCGAGGTGCCCATCTGACCGTTCCGGAACAAGAGAACTTCTCTTTGAACGTAGCTTACTATTACATCGACGACGTGGTGGCATACGATCCTACGATGCGTAACACCATCATGAACACTCGGATGCGAATAGATTTCCAACTTCTGTGGCCGGAACTGACGAACAACAATATGCGGTTGTGCGGCAATCCCCTCAAAGAATACAATAGCGGTGACAACAGCGAGGACGGGACGGAAGGCGGAGGATTCAACTATTACCTCCCTCCCGGCTATCTGAAAAACATAACCTTCAGCGAGAATACCATGTTCATCGTGAAACGCCCGATAATCTATTGGTCCAACTATCAAGGAGACGACATCGCCGTGTTAGGCACGAGTTATGACGTGACATTCCGCCTGCCGAATGTTCCTCCCGGAGAGTACGAGCTCCGTCTCGGTTATTGCGCGTTGGATAGTCGTGGTATCGGACAGGTCTACGTGGACGGAGTACCCCAAGGTCTTCCGATTGATATGCGTGACAAAGCCGACGCGCCTAACATCGGAGGTCTTTACAACGGTTGGAACGGCCTAAGGTGTGAAGACGACGGTTCCGGAGGTATCTACACACGGGAAGAACTGGAAGAAAACGCCCGTGTAATGAAAAACAACGGCTATTACAGTGGCCCCAAAGGAGTGTTCTTCTACTTAGGTAGCGGCAACGCCAGTACTCCCGCCTACGACCCATCGAAATGTATCATCTTTTACAATCAAAACGATTTGTTGCGTCGGAAAATCTGCCAAGTGCAAGTACAGCCCAACAAACACCATACGATACGCTTACGTTCCGTACTGTCCAGTGCCACCAGCGGAGGCTTCTCTTTAGATTATATGGAACTCGTTCCCATAAGCATCTGCGGCCCCGGCGGTATCGGAGAAGATATCTATTAAACGAATTACTTTCAGCCAATGCCACGCTAATCGGCGTGGCATTGGCATATACTTAAAAAAGAAAGGATTTTTCGCCCAAACATGCAACCCATCCCGTCTCTTTTCGTAACTTTGTATAAAGAAGTTATGAAAAAGGTCTAAGATATTGAAAATGAGCATAGGTTATTCGCTTATTATGGTAATAGGTTACGAATAAGAGAGTTATCTCCTTAAAT
>ENA-ORUG01002105-ORUG01002105.1-human-gut-metagenome-genome-assembly--contig:-NODE-2105-length-15107-cov-2.962596_pt1 | contig 15107 bp, 9 predicted proteins | sample MGYA00242079_ERZ509207 | MGnify/ENA primary metagenome ERZ509207 (study PRJEB26280, sample SAMEA2338780) | human gut metagenome | biome: human gut; feature: human-associated habitat; material: faeces...
GACATTGCTAATGGGAATCTTTGTTCTTCCTGCCAGTGCCCAGTGCGAAGCTAAGAACGATGCATTCAAATCCGGTGAGCACGTGATGTACGACTTGTACTTTAACTGGAAGTTTGTATGGGTGAAAGCCGGATTGGCCAGTTTGACAACGAACGCAACTACTTACCACTCGGAGCCTGCCTATCGTATCAATCTGCTGGCTTTGGGCAGTAAGCGGGCGGATTTCTTCTTTAAAATGCGGGATACGCTGACTTGTGTAATAGGTGAAAAACTCGAACCGCATTATTTCCGCAAAGGTGCCGAGGAAGGAAAACGTTATACGGTTGATGAGGCTTGGTTTTCTTATAAGGATGGTCTTTGTTTTGCCAATCAGAAGCGTACATACCGGGACGGATCCGTCACCGAGTCGGAAGAAAGTGACAGCCGTTGTATCTACGATATGTTGAGCATCTTGGCACAGGCACGTTCTTATGATCCTAGTGATTATAAAGTAGGGGATAAAATTAAATTTCCTATGGCTACCGGACGTAAAGTGGAGGAGCAAACGCTTATTTATCGCGGAAAAGAAAATGTGAAAGCTGAGAACGGGGTTACTTATCGTTGCCTGATCTTTTCGTTAGTCGAGTATGACAAGAAAGGAAAAGAAAAAGAGGTGATTACTTTCTTTGTGACTGATGATTTAAATCACCTTCCTGTCCGCTTGGATTTATTCCTGAATTTTGGTTCGGCAAAAGCATTCTTGAATAGTGTAACCGGCAATCGTCACCCGTTGACCTCTATTGTTAAATAAATCAAGAGAAAAGTCGGAGAGCCGGAAGTTGCCTGTAAAGGTTCTTCCGGCTCTCCGATTTTTTATTTTTGAATTTCGAAAGGTACTTTCTGTTCTTTTCTGAATACGCTTGATTCAAAAGTAGCAATTAAGTCCCCGTTCTGGTTTGTCACGTCGACTTGGTAACAGCCTGTACTTCGTCCGATATAGCGTTCGTGCGCTTCGGCATAAAGTGTATCGCCCGGTCCGCTTGCCCGTAGAAAAGTGATGTTGGAGGAGAGAGAGAAGGCTAGTGTACCGTGTGAGTTGGCTGCTGCGGCAAGCGCAAGGTCTGCTAGTGTAAAGATAGCTCCTCCCTGAGTCCGTGCGCCTGCATTAAGATGCTCCGGCTTTATTTCTAATTTGGCTTTACTATACCCTTCACGTACTTCCAGCAGCACTACACCTGCGTTTTCGGCGAAAAGATCATTTTTGAAGAATTCTTGTGGAGTCATGGTCTTTATAATTTTGATATTTCCTTGCAAATGTACCAAATTTGTCCCTCATTTGGATTATTTAGGTCGGTCTATTCTTGTTGAATGCATTATTTTTGCAATCAGATAATTAATCACTTAACAAAATAATCCGTGTATTATGAAAACAATTCTTAGCGCATTAGGACTATCCCTTCTGATCTTTACGAGTTGCGGTGGACAGAAAAAAGTTGAAGTAGACTTTATCCAGGACAACATCGACAACGCAGTGGCACAAAACACGATTCAAACGGATATTATCGAGAAATCAGGTAAAATCCTAAATCCGAGAACTATCAATAAAGACGGTAGTATATCTTATATACCTATTGACGACTGGTGTTCCGGTTTCTTTCCCGGCAGTATGTGGCTGACTTATAACTTGACCGGAGATCAAAAATGGTTACCGTTGGCTGAAAAGTATACAGAGGCCCTTGATTCTGTGAAGCATCTGAAATGGCACCATGATGTAGGCTTCATGATTGGCTGCAGCTATCTGAACGGATACCGTATGGCAGACAAGAAAGAATATAAAGATGTAATCATTGAAACGGCAAAATCTCTTTCTACCCGTTTCCGCCCGAATGCAGGTGTTATTCAGTCATGGGATGCCGATAGAGGTTGGCAAGGAACGCGCGGTTGGAAATGTCCGGTGATTATCGACAATATGATGAATCTCGAATTACTGTTCGAGGCAACCGCTTTTTCCGGTGACTCTACTTTCTATAATATTGCAGTGAAACATGCGGATACGACCATGGCTCATCACTTCCGTCCGGACAACAGTTGTTATCATGTTGTGGATTATGATCCCGAAACAGGCGAAGTGCGTAAGAGACAAACAGCGCAGGGATATGCGGACGAATCCGCCTGGGCTCGCGGACAGGCCTGGGCTTTGTACGGATATACTACTTGTTACCGCTACACTAAAGATAAGAAGTATCTCGACCAGGCGCAAAAAGTATATAACTTCATCTTTACGAATAAGAACCTGCCGGAAGATCTCGTTCCTTACTGGGATTATGATGCTCCGAACATCCCGAATGAACCGCGTGATGCTTCTGCCGCTGCTTGTACGGCTTCCGCCCTTTACGAACTGGACGGTTATCTGCCGGGCAATCATTACAAGGAAACTGCTGATAAGATCATGGAAAGCTTGGGCTCACCCGCTTATCGTGCTAAAGTTGGAACAAATGGAAACTTTATCCTGATGCACTCGGTAGGCAGTATCCCTCACGGACAGGAGATTGATGTTCCTTTGAATTATGCCGACTATTACTTCTTGGAAGGACTGATGCGCAAAAGAGACTTGGAAAAGAAATAATAAGGTTATCGTTTATTATTTATCATCTTATAACTTAAATATATATGAAACCTATAAATCTTTTGGTGGGAGGCCTGACACTGTTTACGGCACAGGGTTGCAAGGCTCCGAAGCAAGTAGTCGAACAATCGGAACATCCCAATATTATTTATGTATTTCCGGACCAGTACCGTAATCAGGCAATGGGCTTCTGGAGTCAGGATGGATTCCGGGATAAAGTAAATTTTGAGGGAGATCCCGTACATACCCCCAATCTGGATGCATTTGCACGGGAGTCTATGGTTCTGACCTCCGCGCAAAGCAACTGTCCGTTGAGTAGCCCTCATCGGGGAATGTTGCTGACCGGTATGTATCCGAACCGTAGCGGAGTGCCTTTAAATTGCAACTCTACACGTCCGATCAGTTCTTTGCGTGAGGATGCGGAGTGCATCGGTGATGTATTTAGCAAAGCTGGTTATGATTGTGCTTATTTCGGTAAACTTCATGCAGATTTTCCCACTCCGAATGATCCCGAACATCCGGGACAATATGTAGAATCCAAACGTCCTGTGTGGGATGCCTATACACCGAAAGAGCGTCGTCATGGTTTCAACTACTGGTATTCTTATGGCACGTTTGATGAACATAAGAATCCGCATTACTGGGATACGGACGGTAAAAGGCACGATCCGAAAGAATGGTCACCTCTGCATGAATCCGGAAAAGTTGTATCTTATTTGAAAAACGAAGGTAATGTGCGTGATACAAAGAAGCCTTTCTTTATCATGGTAGGGATGAATCCTCCTCATAGTCCGTATCGTTCATTGGATGATTGCGAAGAGCAGGACTTTGATCTTTATAAAAACCAACCTTTAGACAGTCTGTTGATTCGTCCTAATGTTGACCTGAAAATGAAGAAAGCCGAATCAGCCCGTTATTATTTCGCTTCCGTGACCGGGGTAGACCGTGCTTTCGGACAGATTTTGGAAACACTGAAAGAGATGGGGCTGGATAAGAATACAGTCGTTATTTTTGCCTCCGATCATGGTGAAACGATGTGTAGCCAACGTACGGATGATCCGAAGAATTCGCCTTACTCAGAGTCAATGAATATCCCGTTTCTGGTTCGCTTCCCGGATAAGATTCAGCCGCGGGTAGATGACTTGCTGCTTTCCGCTCCTGACATAATGCCTACTGTGCTCGGACTGTGCGGATTGGGTGATTCAATTCCGGCAGAAGTGCAGGGACGTAACTTTGCCCCTCTTTTCTTCGATGAAAAGGCTGAAATTGTTCGTCCTACCGGTGCTTTGTACATTCAGAATATAGATGGTGAAAAGGACGAAAACGGCTTGGTAAAAACTTACTTTCCTTCATCACGAGGTATTAAGACTGCGGACTATACATTGGCTCTGTACATCGACCGTAAGACAAAACAGTTAAAGAAAAGTCTTTTATTCAATGACGCGAAAGACCCGTATCAGTTGAACAATCTACCTTTGGAAGAAAACAAGGAAATAGTGGCACAACTTTATCGTGAAATGGGTGCTATGTTGAAAGAAATCAACGATCCTTGGTATACGGAGAAGATTTTATCGGACAAAATACCTTATTAAGCAGTAGTTGGTTACTGTTTGACCATTTAATAATGACACAATGAAGAAAGATATTTGTTTTATACTACTGTTTCTGTTTGTAACAGCTTCTTCGGCTTTCGCACAACTCATAGGATTTGAGAGTAGTGAGGTACCCGAAGCATTTAAGACTTCCGGAAAGGGAGAGGCGAAAATTTCTTCTCTTTTCTATAAAGAGGGTAAAAGTAGCTTGGAGTGGGATTTCCAATCCGGTTCAACTTTGAATGTACAGATACCTCCTTTATCATTAAAAGGAAAAACGGAGAGACAGTATGGCATTACCTTGTGGATATATAATGAAAAGCCACAGCAGGATTCTATTCGTTTTGAATTCCTGAATAAGGCGGGAGAGGTGTCTTATTGGTTTGCTTATCATCTGCAAGCAGCAGGGTGGCGGGCTTGCTGGATTTCTTTCGAATATATGCAAGGCGATAAGAAGGACAAAGATATTGTAGCTTACAGGTTAGTTGCCCCCCAACGCAAAGGACGTATTTTTCTTGACCGTCTGATATTCCCGGAAAAGAAGATGAATCTTCGTACCACTCCGGATCAGCAGTTGCCGACTAATAATGGCTTGGCTAACCGTGACCTCTGGCATTGGTGCCTGGTATGGAAGTGGGAGCAACTGTCGTATGATACTCCATTGGCATCCAAGTTGACTGCTCGACAGGCGAAAGACCTGAAAACAATCGAGCAACGTCTGACAGATTTTCTGGAAGTGAAAAAAGCCCCTAAAAAGCAAGTTGATGCCGCTTACGAGACATTTAAAAGAGCGGATATCCGCCCGTCGGCAGCAGGTACGGGATTTACGGGAACACCTATTGTAGCTCCGGACGAACAGAATAAGAAGATAGGAGAGATGTCGTGGAATGATATTGAAACAATGCTTTCCGGTTTTGCGTATGACGTTTATTGCAATCGAAACGAGACATCAAAGAAAAACTACTTCACGGTGTTTGATTATGCTATTGACCAGGGATTTGCCTTTGGTAGCGGTATGGGAACCAATCATCATTATGGTTATCAGATACGTAAGATATATACGACGGCATGGTTGATGCGAGATGAGATCTATAAACATCCCCACAGGGATGCTTATTTGTCGACATTACGTTTCTGGTCTGCTTTGCAGGAGACTCGTCAACCGTGTCCTTTGGAACGGGATGAAATGCTGGATACTTGGCATACGCTTTTAATGGCGAGATTTATCTCTGCTATGATGTTCACGGATGCAAGAGAGCAGGCGCAGGCTTTGGAGGGCCTCTCCCGTTGGGTTTCTTCTTCTTTACACTATTCACCGGGAACAATTGGTGGTATTAAGATAGATGGCACAACTTTTCACCATGGTGGTTTCTATCCGGCATATACGACCGGAGTGCTGGCCGTAATAGGGCAATTCATTGCTTTTACTAACAATACGGATTTTGAACTGACGGAAGAAGCCCGGCAACATATAAAATCCGCATTTATTGCCATGCGCAATTATTGTAATCTTTATGAATGGGGAATTGGTATCAGCGGACGTCATCCTTTCGGTGGAAAAATGGGGAATGATGATGTGGAAGCATTTGCCAATATAGCTTTAGCCGGTGATTTGTCCGGTCGGGGGAATACGTTCGATCATGCTCTGGCAGCAGATTATCTACGGTTAGTACGTGATAGGGATACTCCGAATGCGCGTTTCTTTAAGAAAGAAGGCATCAAGCCTGCACAAGCTCCACAAGGATTTTTTGTTTATAATTACGGTTCGGCAGGTATTTTCCGCCGTGCAGATTGGATGGTGACACTAAAAGGATATACTACTGATGTTTGGGGGGCTGAAATCTATACAAAAGATAATCGTTACGGACGTTATCAGAGTTATGGTTCGGTGCAGATCATGGGAAAAGGAAACCCCGTTTCCCGTACCGGAAGCGGCTTTGTACAGGAGGGCTGGGATTGGAACCGCCTGCCGGGTACGACTACTATTCATTTGCCCTTCGAGTTGCTGGATAGTCCGTTAAAGGGTACTACCATGGCTCATTCCAAGGAAAACTTCTCCGGTAGCAGTTCCTTGGAAGGCAAGAATGGCATGTTTGCTATGAAGTTAATGGAGCGTAATTTGGAAAACTTCACTCCTGATTTTGTTGCCCGTAAATCTGTATTCTGCTTCGACAACCGGATGATTTGTCTGGGAACCGGCATAACGAATAGTAATGCCGATTATCCTACGGAAACGACTCTTTTCCAGACGAAATACAACGGCGGAGAACAGAAAGTGGGTAATGACGGCTATTGGTTGCATGACGGTTATGACAATTACTATCATGTAGTAGACGGAACAGTTCGTTCGCAGATCGCGGAACAAGAATCACGTCATGAGAAAACCCGTGCGGTCACTAAAGGAAAATTCTCCTCTGCATGGATAGAGCATGGTAAAGCTCCGAAGAACGGAACTTATGAATATATGGTATTGATACAGCCTTCTGCAGCGGACTTGGACGACCTTCAGAAAACTCCTGCGTATGAAGTCCTGCAACGTGATCAAACGGCTCATGTCGTTTATGATAAGAAAACAGGTATTACGGCGTATGCGGTTTTTGAGGCTTATCAGCCGGTAACTGATAAGGTGATTGCTTCTATTCCTGCTGAAACAATGGTGATGTATGCGAAAGAAACCGGTAAAGGAGTTCGTTTGAGTGTTTGTGACCCAAACTTGAATATAAAAGAAAAGGCGTATACGACGAAAGAACCTAGCCGTCCTATTTATAAGAAAATACTACTCAAAGGTCGTTGGACGCTAAAGAATTCAATGGAAAATGTCCGGTTGGAGCGACAAGGAAATGATACACAATTGACGGTAACCTGCCAGCACGGACAACCTGTTGAGGTATTAATGGAAAACAAGTGATTAGATGATAAGATTTGTAGTTTAAGAGGGGTATTAGTTACTATGTTTCTATGAAACAGAAAGACCGGTTCGTAATGAGCCGGTCTTTTTTATCTGTAGAAGGGATTTATCTCCCTGATGTTTAATATTTATTTATTCAATCTCCACTCAAAACCGTCTTTTGTATCTTTGATTTCGAATCCGAGGGCTGTTAATGTGTTACGGATTTCGTCGGAAGTAGCCCAGTCTTTGTTGGCTTTTGCTTTCATACGCTGTTCCAGCAACATATCCACCACTTTACCATAGGCATTTTCACGACTGTCGGAAGAACCTTTTTCTTCTTTCAATCCCATAATGTCAAAGCAGAACAAGTGGAAAGTTTCTTTCAGCTCTTTCAAGTCTTCAGCGGAGATCGTTGCATTGCCGGCAATGACGTTATTAATGATGCGGGCACCTTCGAAAAGCTGTGCGATGACAATTGGAGTATTCAGGTCGTCATTCATGGCTTCGTAGCATTTGGCACGCAGCTCTTTTACATTGATACCTTCTGAAGTTGCGGATGCAGGGATAACCTTTCCCAATCCATCGATAGCTTCTATCAGACGTTGCAATCCCTTTTCGGAAGCAATCAGTGCTTCATTGCTGAAATCGACCGTACTGCGGTAGTGGGCTTGCAGGATGAAGAAGCGGATTGTCATTGGAGTATAGGCTTGGGTCAGCAACTTATGTGTGCCATTGAAGAACTCATCCAATGTGATGAAGTTGCCGAGCGATTTACCCATTTTCGTTCCGTTAATGGTAATCATGTTGTTATGCATCCAGTAGTGAACCATATCGTCGCCTTGTGAGGCTACTGATTGTGCTATTTCACACTCATGATGCGGGAAAATCAGGTCCATTCCTCCGCCGTGAATGTCGAAGTGCTCACCCAGATATTTGCGTCCCATAGCGGTACATTCGGCATGCCAGCCGGGGAAACCGTCGCTCCAAGGAGAGGGCCAGCGCATGATATGTTCCGGCTGTGCCTTTTTCCAGAGGGCGAAATCGGCGGGATTACGCTTTTCACTTTGTCCGTCAAGGTCGCGGGTGGTGTTCAGTACATCATCCAGATTGCGTCCGGAAAGTTTTCCGTAGTGATAATCCTTGTTATATTTGGCTACATCGAAATAGACGGAGCCTTCACTTTCGTAAGCATATCCGGCGTCCAGAATCTTCTGTACCAGTTGGATTTGTTCGATGATATGGCCCGAAGCATGAGGTTCGATACTTGGAGAGAGCACGTTGAGGGCTTCCATTGCTTTATGGTAGCGGTTCAGATAGTACTGAACGACTTCCATTGGTTCCAGTTCTTCCAGACGGGCTTTCTTGGCAATTTTGTCTTCTCCTTCGTCGGCATCATGTTCCAAATGACCTACGTCAGTGATATTGCGTACATAACGTACTTTATATCCTAGATGAGTGAGATAACGGAAGAGTACGTCGAAAGTAATGGCCGGGCGTGCATGTCCCAGATGCGCATCACCGTAAACAGTCGGTCCGCACACATACATACCTACATGAGGTGCGTGGAGCGGTACGAATAACTCTTTTTTTCTATCTAACGTGTTGTAAATGGTCAGTTGATGTTCCATAACGTTTGCTATTTATTCGATTTAAAACCACAAAATTAGAATAAATCTTTGATATATTACGATAATTCAAGTTGAAATATGTAACTCATAGCCATTGTTCTGTGTTGTGATTGAAATCTCTTTGTCTTTGGACAATACTTCACGCAGCTTTCTTATATAGTTGTAAAGAGTGTGTTCGCTTATTGGTACAGCTTTTCTTGCTGTACGTATCATGAGTATATAGACAGCATACATCTATAATTTGCATCCCCATCCTAGAACGGATTTTTTTAATATTGTTCTCATTGTTCTCATATTTTTGGGCAATTCCTTTATAATCAGATATGTGACGAATGAGAAATGCCTTTCAAAATTGGTATTTCTCATTTGTTTTTTACGTTCGTTAACTCAAAAATGGCTATAATGCATCTTTTTGGGGGGTATTTCTCATCATTGTTCTCATGATAGTTGGAAATGAAACCATTTGCTTATTTATATGAACCATATTGATAAACGTAAAGTAGGATGACCTTTGATTATATGTTGCTGGCCCTGTTCTGATAACTTAAGTAGTCGATATTCGCAGATCCTCTTGCTGACATCACTGCGTTATGTAATAAATATCCGCTTCTTTCCACAAGAGTGATGAGGCCTGTGTACTGGAGTGGAAAGTTCTCATCACTTTAGTAGAAAGAACTGTTCACTTTAGTGCAACGAGCTATATAATGGTAAGATTGATATACGATAGCTACTCTGCATACTGCTGAAACAGAGTATAAGACATACAGTCAAAGGTTATGAAGGTACGGTTGAAAAAGGAATTGTGAGCATATGATGCTACGTAAATTTATAGTAAAAGTGTTCCAGTGCTTCCGCCACTCCGTCTTCTTCATTGCTCAGAGTGATATAGTCCGCCGCTTTCTTCACCGGTTCCTGTGCGTTGCCCATGGCAATGCCTAGTCCTGCAAACTTTATCATGGACAAGTCATTGTAGCCGTCGCCTATTGCTATCATTTCTTTGCGTTCTACTCCTATTTCTTTTAATAATACGGCAAGAGACAGGGCTTTGTCGATTCCTTGCGGGACTAGTTCGAGAAAGTAAGGCTCTGAACGGAATACGTTGATACGTCCTTGCAACCGAAGACAAAGTTCGGCTTCTAAGGGGATAAGCTTGTCGGCATCTCCCACAATCAAGCATTTAGCTACCGGAAGCGTGATGTCTGTCAGGAAGTCGTTTGTTTCCCGAACTGCCATTTTATTCAGGAAAGCCTCTTTTTGAACATACAGGTCCTGAGAGTTTTCGGTTACGATTTCTGCTCCGTCGTAAGTCAGTATGCTTAACTGGTGGCTGCGGGCGCACTCATAGAGTACGGGGACGACATCGTTCGGCAATACATTCTCATAGAGCATTTCCTGTGTTTCCCAATTGATGATTTCCCCTCCGTTGTAGGATAAGATAAATCCGCCGAACTCATTCATGCGCAATTCATTTGCCAACGGCACAATGCCATAAGTCGGACGACCGGAAGCAAGAACCAGACGGACGCCCTGTTCTTGTACACGTATCAATATTTCCCGGTTGCGGGGAGTAATTACTTTTTTAGAGTTGGTGAGTGTGCCGTCAAGGTCGAGCACGATAAGCTTGTATTTCATGCAGTGTCATTTTGCGTGCAAAGATAAAGTAAAAAAGTATTCTTGCAAGACAGGCTATAATAAAGATGCAGTTTTTATTTTAGCAAATCCACCCACTGTTCATTGCTCAATGCAGGCAATGTTTCGCTGTCGGTAACAAATGTTTCTGCTAACTTTCGTTTTTCATCTTGCAGATAGAGAATCTTTTCTTCAATACTGTTTTGGGTAATGAAGCGATAAGCGATAACCTGCTTGTCCTGTCCGATGCGGTGGGCACGGGCAATAGCCTGCGATTCGGCGGCGGGGTTCCACCACGGATCGATAATAAACACATAGTCGGCTTGCGTCAGATTAAGTCCTACGCCTCCGGCTTTCAGAGAGATAAGGAAGGCTTGTACGTCTTTCTGCTCGGTGAAATGGGCAATTTCGGACGGACGGTTGTTGGTTGCTCCTGTCAGTAGTGCATATTTCCAGCCCCGTTCGCGAAACGCTTCGGCGAGGACTTCCAGATGTTTGACGAAGGATGAGAAAATCAGTACTTTATGTCCTTCACTCCGTAGTGTGTCGAATATTTCTATTATTTGTATCGCTTTGCCGGATGCACCGTTAAAGTCCGGATAGATGAGTTGCGGATGACAGGCAAGTTGGCGTAGCCGCAGGATACCGTTCAAGATACTGAAAGAATGAAGTTTATCCATATTTTGAGGATGTTGGAGCAGGATATTCCGCAAACTATTTTTTTCTTGTTCGTAAAGAGTATTTTGTTCTTCGGGCATGTCACAATAGATCGTTTCTTCGGTAAGCGGGGGAAGTTCCGGAGCCACTTCACTTTTGCTTCTGCGAAGAATAAATGGGGATATCAGTTGTTGTAACTGTGCTTCTACACGGGTATTGCCTTGGCGGATCGGAATCATGAATTGTTTTTGAAAAGCACTCTCAGTTCCCAGTAAGTCCGGTTGGATGAAACGGAATTGTGCCCACAGATCTTTCAGTGAATTTTCGATAGGTGTACCCGTAAGTACAAGCCGATACTTGCTTTTCAGTTGGAGTGCAGAACGGAAGGTGAGCGATTCGCTGTTCTTAATATTTTGGCTCTCATCGAGTACGATATATTCGAATTTGTAAGAAGAAAGCAGGTCGATGTTGTTGCGCATCATGCCATACGTTGTGAATATCAACTGGAAACGTCCGAAGAACTTCCCGGGATGATTGGGGGGGCACGACGATGCTGCTGTTATATTCAATCATTGAAAGCGTTGTAAAGCGTTTCGCTTCCCGTCGCCAGTTGTGCAACAGCGACGTAGGAACGACGATGAGAGTGGCTGCTTTCCTTGAGGCGGGCGATTTATATATATGTTGTAACAACGTAAGTGTCTGGAGAGTTTTCCCCAGTCCCATATCGTCTGCCAGACATCCGCCGAATCCTAGTTTATGCAGATGCATCATCCATGAGAATCCTTTCTGCTGGTAAGGACGTAATGTTGCTTTTAGTGCTTTAGGGACGGAAACATTCTTAATCTGATTTTTGCCAGAGAACTTTTTAAGTCCTGTTCCTCCCAAGGCAGCTTGCGCGGCGCCTATAAATGTATGCTTCAATCGTATTCCCTGCTCTGTCTGAACTCCCATTTCCAACAAGTTCGCATACTTACTGAACCATTCCTCGGGTAAAAGGATCATGCGCCCGTCCGGCAGCAGATATTCTCTCTTTTCTTCGAGGATATGCTTGCGGAAGCGTGAGAAAGGAATGCGCAGGTTGCCGACAACAACGGTGATATGTAACTCAAACCAGTCTACTACTTCATCGTCACAACTCTGCTCGATATGTATCTCGTCCAGGCAGTAAGGAGTGTTTCCCATATGGCCGGTCAGTTGAAAGTCCGATTGTAACATCTCCCGATGCTTATTGATCCATTCAACAAGTGTTTTCTCAGAAGAACTGGCTGATAACCTGAAATGGATATCACCGATACGTTGCAGACCGGAGCTTTCTAAAAGCTGAATCGCTTTTTTTTCGGCGACAATATCCCGCCGGAAGAAGGATACCTCACCGGAGTCTTTCCGATAAATGATTTTCTTCATTGCTGCTCCGTTGTCTGATGTAAATAGCTGGTCTCTATAACGAAAACCAAGCTGCAACAACTGTTCGCTATGGGTGATGTCTTCAAGTGACAGTAATGCTTCGCAGGCACATCTTTCTTCAGGGATATCCCACCCTTCGGTTATGATTTCGTGATAGCGTGCAATCGGAATGACAATATTGTCGATATACTTTTCGAGTTGAGCGGCACTTGCACTAATTGCCTTTTTCTTGGTGAAGGGTAAGAGCCGGACACTATCTATGTATGGAAAGAAGTATAAATTCATCCCTAACAATAGAGTAGCCGGTGAGGCAGTTAATGCGATAACGGGTTTTTGGTCGTCCAATGAAAATGGTTGCTTCTCATAATAACATTGCAGTTGATAGCGGAAAGTACTGCTGTCGACATGAAATGTAAAGCGGACTTCGGCGTCATGTGGATGTACGTGATAAGCATGGTGGGCGTACAACACTTTGCTTCCGGGCTGTTTCTGATAAAAAGATAACCCGTTTTCCCGTATGAGAATAAGCATCTCGAGTAGTTTGCCTTCAATAAATGGCCGAATGTTATTCTTTACTTTCTCAGGATCTTGAGATAACTTATGCAGGAAGCGTGATACTGTCTTTTCGCGGGAATAGGCTCCCATTAAATATTTCTCTGTATAGTGAGAAGCGATGTCGATGGCTTGTCTTTCTGCTTCATTCATTTGTTCAATAGCTTCGGGAGAAGCGTGAAAAGCCTGTTCAATCAACTGCAACGTGCCATCTTCCAGTCGCTCTGCTATGTAAGGGATCAGTAGTATACCAAACACAGGATGCTCTGTATAAACGATGATGACTTGTCCGTTAGTTGTTATCTCTCTCATTCTCTTTGGGCTTTAACTGACAAAGATACGGGAAAATCCTTAATTTTGCAGCATGATAGAAGAAAACAAACGAGTATTGTTAGGAATGAGTGGCGGTACGGATAGTTCCGTTGCCGCTATGAGACTGCTGGAGGCCGGATATGAGGTGATCGGGGTGACTTTTCGTTTTTATGAATTAAATGGCTCGACCGAATATCTGGAAGATGCCCGTAGTTTGGCGGAGCATTTGGGAATCCGTCATATAACGTACGATGCCCGTGAAGTATTCAATAAGCAGATCATTGAGTATTTCGTGCAGGAATATATGGCGGGGCGTACGCCGGTTCCCTGTACCTTATGCAATAATTATTTGAAATGGCCGTTGTTAGCGGAACTTGCCGACGAAATGGGCATATTCTATATTGCCACAGGGCATTACGTTCGGAAAGTTAAGTTGGAAGATACCTATTATATCACATCTGCGGCTGATTCGGACAAGGATCAGACGTTCTTTTTATGGGGATTGAAACAAGATATTCTCCGTAGAATGTTATTGCCAATGGGAGATATCACGAAAGTGGAAGCCCGTGCATTGGCTGCTGAACGTGGCTTCCGGAAAGTTGCTACTAAAAAGGACAGCTTAGGGGTTTGTTTCTGTCCAATGGATTATCGGAGTTTTTTAAAAAACTGGTTGGATAAAAATGATCAGCTTTTTACCGCACATGGTCAGAAATGGTCAGAAATAGTCAGACGAGGGCGGTTTGTCGATGAAACGGGGCATTTTATTGCTTGGCATGAAGGATATCCTTTTTATACCATCGGACAGAGACGCGGGCTAGGGATACATCTGAATCGTCCTGTTTTTGTGAAAGATATATTTCCGGAAAAGAATGAGATAGTACTTGCCCCTCTTCAATCTCTAGAGAAAACAGAAATGTGGCTGGATAATTGGAACTTGATAAACGAAAACCGTGTACTCGGTTGTTCTGATATAATCGTGAAGATACGGTACCGCAAACAGGAGAATCACGGTACGGTAACTGTTACTCCGGAACACTTATTGCATATACAGCTTCATGAACCGTTGACTGCTATTGCTCCGGGACAAGCTGCCGCATTCTATAAAGATGATTTGCTGCTGGGGGGAGGGATTATAGTAAAAGCCCGATAACTATCCGACAGCCGGAATAACTTGTGCGAACCCAAGTCTCATCCATGCTGAGACCCGGATTCCGTCTACACGACACCCGGGTCTCAGGCAAGTAATCTTTGCAAAAAAGAAAACCTGTAATAACTATATGATAAGTTTCTCTATATTTGAGGGCTGGAATTCAACGCCAGCATTGTCTCTATGTATTCACGTGTATTGCTGAGTCTGGGGACTTTGTGCTGTCCTCCCAACTTCCCTCTCTGTGCCAGCCAGTCATGGAATAGTCCCGGTCGGGCAACGATTACTTCCAAGGGTTGCAATGCAATATCTTTCCAACGTTTTGCTTCATAGTCGGAGTTTACTTCCTTTAATGTTGCATCCAGTATTGCTGCGAACTTCTCAACGGAATCCGGCATTTTAGCGAACTCTATTAACCATTGGTGGCGGCATTTGGCATGTTCGTCCATAAACACCGGTGCGGCAGAATATTCACTCACTTGCGCCCCTGTTTCCGAACAAGCCTTTGCCAGTCCTTTTTCTGCATTATCTACGATTAGTTCCTCGCCAAAAGCATTGATGAAATGTTTGGTTCGTCCGGTAATGACAAATTTATAAGGGTTCTTGCCGGTAAATTTCACTGTATCCCCAATCATATACCTCCACAAACCGCAAGAGGTCGAAATGACCATTGCGTAATTCTTGTTAAGCT
>ENA-ORUG01002106-ORUG01002106.1-human-gut-metagenome-genome-assembly--contig:-NODE-2106-length-15104-cov-20.275434_pt1 | contig 15104 bp, 16 predicted proteins | sample MGYA00242079_ERZ509207 | MGnify/ENA primary metagenome ERZ509207 (study PRJEB26280, sample SAMEA2338780) | human gut metagenome | biome: human gut; feature: human-associated habitat; material: faeces...
TATGCAAGTAATTTATTGAATAATAAATCGTTAAAATCTTTCAACCACTTATGATATGAAATAGGTAAAGTATTGTATTATCTCACCAAATTGGAAGGGAATGAAACCTTAGAAAACAAAGGGATAGCTAGAATCCAAGATGAGATGATTGATTGCGAGAAACGCATCGTTTCTTGGTTGATGAGTAAACATCTCCTCACCCATAAGCAATATCTTATCAAAGATGGATCGATACAATACAAACCTATGAAGCATGGGGATTATAAAGAACTTACCCGGATTCGAAATAATTACCGCCATGTTGTAGGAGTCTCAAAGAGGTTCAACCCCAATCTAATGAAAGATAATAAAAACCAGAGTAGTGCTGGACAGATCGCAAATTTGCCATTATATCATCGAACACCTGCTTTTATGTGGAAACCAGGAGAAGAATGGGGGAATGTAAATTTTGCAATCTGGTATGTGCGTATCAGAGAGCGTCGATATACAACAACGCCTTATTCTGGAATCCTCAAAATTGAGAAAATGCTGATGACTGGCGACGAGGCAGAGAATGGGCTGGAAACCGATGAAGTTGATATGATCACAGCTAATATTATCAATGAGCGTAATCCTGTATGTTATGGCAATGATGTAAGATGGGCGAACCATTTATATCCGGTATATATGACGGAATGCTTCTGCAAAAGCCGCTTTAAAAGTGATATAAGTTTTATCAATTTATTCTAAGATATGGAAGCTATCGGCAAAATTATAGCGACAGAAAAACAACCTTCAACTATTGAGGAGTTTACATTCTGGACGCGTAAGGATTTGAAATTAAAACCTTTTGACGTGGTTGTGGTCGATCATGTCATGGATGCACAGGGGAACCCGACCAAAACTTATGGTGTTGTAGTAGGCAGCGCAGGCATTGGCCAGATATTCCGCATCCTTGCAGCTGGCCGTTTCCATCGCCGAGTGCATGGCCAGCTGGCCCACGCCAATATCCACCATGGGCATCAGGATCTGGCGGCCCAGCAGGTTGCCCAGGGTGCTGCCGCCCGCCACATCGGCACGGTTGGCAAAGGTCTGCACCGGCACCCCGGCCTTTTCGCAGATGGCGGTAAAGGCGGCACCGGTCAGGCCGCTGGTGGTGTAGGTCTGGCGGGCATTGTACTTGAGGATGACGCCGCCGCCCATGTTCACCGGCAGCTTCTGGTCGCTCTTTTCCGGGTGGTTGGGATGGATGGCGTGGCCGTTGTCGGCGCTGAGCAGCAGGCAGTTGGTGCGGGCGCGGATGCTCTGTTCCTTCGTCACACCAAGGCTCTCCTCAATGCGGGCCAGCACATCGCTCATCAGGCTGCCCTGTGCGCCCTGCCGACTGGAAGAGCCCACTTCCTCGTTGTCGAACATCACCCAGATGTCGCCGCGGCCCGCTTCCTCACCGCGCCCCTGCAGGAAACCATACAGGGTGGCATAGGCACATTCCAGGTCGTCGATGCGGCCGGACATGAAATATTCGCCCTGCAGGCCCACACGCTGGGCCTTTTCGGTGATGCAGAGCACCAGGTCGGTGGCCAGGATGTCCTCTGCCTTTCCCCCGGCCTCAGCGGCAAAGGTGTCCTTCAGGCTGCCGCCCTCGGCCCCGAAGATGGGCTGCAGGTCCACCTGCGGGTTGTAGTTCAGGCCGGTGTTGGCCTCCCGGTTGAAGTGGATGCACAGGTTCGGGATGCAGGCCAGTGCCCGCTCCGGGTGCACCAGACGGCTCTCCACGCCGTCGGCGGTGCGCACCAGCAGGCGGCCTGCCACGCTCAGGGGCCGGTCGAACCAGGTGGACATCAGCATGCCGCCATAGCCCTCCACCTCGGCGCGGGCAAAGCCGTGGTCGGCCCCGTCCAGCGTCTTGATGCGCCAGGTGGGCGAGTCACTGTGGCTGGCTGCGGCGTGCCAGCCGGTGAGCGGGCCTTTGGGCATCCGCCAGGCCAGAATGGCCGAGCCGTTGCGGGTGGTGTAGTATTTGCCGCCGGGCACAAGGTGCCATGCCGCGCTCTCCGGGCAGTTCCGGTAGCCCTCGGCTTCCAGAATGGCCGCGGCGGCGGCCGTGGAATGGAACGCGCTGACACCGGCGTTCAGAAACGCAAACAGATCTTCCATGGAAAATGCTTTGTTTTGCATGGGGATGCTTCCTTTCGCTTTTACTGGTTCTACTCATTATAAGCCCTTGCTCTGCAAAGGTCAATGCGTACAAAAAAGCCGCCGCAGGCGGCAATGCCTGCGGCGGCGGGAAAGCCGGCTGCTCAGTGCAGCTCCGGCCAGTAGCCCTTGTTGGCTTCGATCATATCGTCCAGAATGGCCTTGGCAACGTTCATGCTGGGCACAGTCTTATTCAGGGTAAAGGCCTGCAATACCTTCTCGTAGCTGCCTTCCACGCAGCCCTCCACCAGCAGCTTTTCGCTGTTGAGCTGCTGCATCATCAGGCCCTGCTGGAACAGCGGGATGTTGTCCCGGGCAATGACCTCCGGGCCGTTCTTGCCGATGTAGGCGGGCAGTTCCACCATTGCGTCATAGGGCATATTGGGGATCGCACCGCGGTTCTCGGTGATGATGAGGAAGCGTGCCTTGGTGTCGTTCTTCAGCGCAGCGGAAAGATCTGCGATCCAGTCGCCGTGGCTGCCGGCATAGAAGGTGTTGGCGTCCACCTCGCCGGTCTTGAGGTAGTGGTCGATGCCGTCGAACAGGTTCTTTTCGCGGGTCTCCTCCACCTCGTTGGCGCGGGTATGGTTCGGGTCCGAATGCTCCACGAACTCCTTGGCCTGCAGATAGTAGTTCAGGTAGGTATTGGGCAGGTACTCCGGGAAGTTTTCCATGATCTCGTACTCGCCCTTCCACACATAGTACCAGCTGCCCTTGGTGTGGCGGTTCTGGCTGGCGGAGGAAGTCAGCGCGCCCATGCCCTTGAGGTAGCTTTCCGGCAGAAGGATCTGCTTCTCCTTGATGTAGGCGCGCAGCTTGGGCATCAGATCCTCGCCGCGGTACTGGATGGAGGTGAACCAGCCGAAGTGGTTCAGGCCAAAGTAATCGTAAACGATCTCCTTCTTGTTCTGGATGCCCATGGCAGCTGCCACCACGTCAATGATGGCGATGGGCATATCGCAGATGTTGATGATCCGTGCCTTCGGGCGCAGCTTGCGGCAGGCTTCGGATACGATGGCGGCGGGGTTGGAGTAGTTCAGGATCCAGTAGTCCTTCTTGGCATACTTTTCCACGTCGTCGATCAGCTTGATCATGGGGAAGATGGTGCGCATTCCGTAAGCCATGCCGCCGCAGCCGCAGGTCTCCTGTCCCACGCAGCCGTGGCGCAGGGGGATCTTTTCGTCCTGCTCCCGCATGGCGTAGCCGCCCACGCGCATCTGGGCAAACACAAAAGAGGCATCCGTGTAAGCCTGCTGCACATCGGTGGTGACCACCAGCTTGATGTCGGTATTCAGTTCCTTGTGCAGGACCCAGTCCACCACAACGGCAACCTTGTCCTGCCGCTCCTTGTTGATATCGAACAGACGGATCTCGTCCACTTCCAGTTCTTCCCGGCGCAGGGCGATGGATTTGACGATACCGGCGGTAAACGTGCTACCGCCGCCAGCAATGGTAATGACCATAGTATAAACACTCCTTTTGTATTTCAGGTTTGCCCGGCGCATTCCGCCGGGGCACGGTAAAACGATTTACTGGTTTTCCAGCTGTGCCTCCACGGCACGCTTGATATCGGCTACCTGCAGACCGTAAACGATCTGGATATCGGTTCCTTTTTTCACGATGCCGCTGTTCGGCAGCCGGTTGATGCTTTCCTCGTTGAGCTTTGCGGGGTCCTTGATGTTTACCCGCAGGCGGGTGAAGCAGTTGTCCACCGACAGGATGTTCTCCTTGCCGCCCAGACCATCAATGACGCACTGCACCTCGGCAGCGTTCTTCACGCTTGCCTTTTTGGCGGGTGCTGCGCTCCCCGCGGTCTCGGTGCTCACCTTTTCCCGGCCGGGGGTGTGGATGTTAAAGGTCTTGATCAGCAGGGTGAACACCACAAAGTACACGGCGATCTGGCACAGCGCCAGCAGGTACAGGATGGGATAGTTGGTCTTATCTGCACCGGCAGAAAGGTTCATCAGCACCGAGCCAAGGAGGTTGGTGGTAAAGCCGGTGACATGGAAGGTGTGCAGCAGCACGATGAACAGACCGGAGATGCAGGCGTGTGCCACCCACAGGATGGGGGCAGAGAAGCAGAACATGAAGTCCAGCGGCTCGGTGATGGAAGCCAGAGAGGCGGTAAACGCCAGCGGCACCAGAACGGCAGCGGTCTTTTTGCGGTTTTCCTTGCGGGCACAGAAGATGAAGGCCGCCACGATGCCAAAGTAGCCGAAGGTCTTGGTAAAGCCGGTGTACATCCACACAATGCCGTCCGAGAAGGGCAGACCCATGCTGTACTCCATCATCATTACGATATAGGAGCCGGTGTAGGTGGCATCGCCCACGGTCAGGCTGTTGCCCAGTGCAGAGAACTGGAAGGGGGTGTAGATGAGGTGGTGCAGGCCGGTGGGGATGAGGAAACGCTCCAAAAAGCCGTACAGGAACAGGCCGAAGTTGCCGGATGTGGCGATCAGATCGGTCAGTGCGCTGATGACGTTCTGCACCGGCGGCCAGAAGAAGCAGGAACCAAAGCCGAACAGGATGGAAAAGACCACCATGCAGGTAAAGGACCAGCGGTTGCCGGAGTAGATCTGGGTGATGATGCCCTTGAACTGCTTTTCACAGGTGCGGTTGTACACCCAGCCGCAGACCAGACCCAGCAGGATGCCGCCGAACACGCCCATATCCACCGTCTGGATGCCGAACACGGTGGACTGACCGGTGCCGTACAGACCCACCATAGGATCAGCCTCGGCCAGCATGCCCAGCTGGGTCAGCGTGACGTTGCCGGCGGTCAGGTACATAAAGTAGCTCATCAGGCCGATGATGGCAGCCTGCTGCTTGTTCTTTTTGGCAAGCGCCGCTGCGATGCCCACGCAGAACATCAGGCTGAGGTTGTTGATGATGACCATGATGCAGTTGTAGATCAGCTGTCCCAGCAGCTTGATGGGGGTCCACTGCAGAACGGGGATCATCGAGCTAAGGCTTGTGCTGGTAAGCAATGCGCCCAGCACAAGGATCAGGCCTGCTGCCGAGATATACGACAGCGGTGAGAGCATGGCTTTGGAGAACTTTTCCAAGCCATTCATGACTTTTTCTTTCATCGTGTAATACTCCTCACTTTTTGACTTGACTGTTTTGGGGGATGATTTCTATTCCGCAGGGCTTCCGGACGCCCTGTTGAAGCATGTTGAAGCATTTTATCGGACGATCTTGGTCAGGTGGATGAGCAGATAGACCTGCTCCTGATGATCCAGCTCGTAATCAAATTCCTGACGCAGATAGGCATTGATGCGCTGTAAGCACACCTCGTTGCGGCTGTCGCGCTGCAAAAGCACCGTGTACATGGATTCCAGCCCGGCGTCCTGCCACGGGGTGTGCCGCAGGATGCGCGCCGCCAGAAACTTGAGGTGCACGGTCAGGCGGATGGTCTCGAGGCTCTCTTCCTCAAAGGTACAATGATAGGTATCGCAGATGATCTCCTTGACCGCCATGACGAATTTTACGGTATCATAAGCCAGCGCACGGTCCGCCGCACCGGCTACCAGATGCAGGGCAATGTGTAGCCCGCTTCGTCCTCCGGCAGCTGTACGCCGCAGAACTGCCGGACAAGCTCCAGTGCCCTTTGCCCCACCGCGTACTCCTTCGGGTACAGCATTCGGGTCTCCGAGAGCATGAGGTTGGGCAGAAAGGTGCCCTTTTCCACACGTTCCAGCGCAAAGCTGATGTGATCCACCAGCGAGATGGTGCTTTTGCTGCTGAGCAGGATGCCCTGCTCTTCTGCCGCCAGCGAGATGCGCTCGGCGGCCTGCATCGCCGCACTCCTCCGCTTCCATGCCGCAGCTTTTGTGAAAAAGAAAAAGGGCACAAGAACCAAAGGGATGCGGTTGCCTCATTCCCTCTGATGCTCATGCCTGATCGAACAGTTACACGCACTGATAAATTCACTTGTCTGCTTCGATTATACGAGCCAGCACAGAAAATGTCAATGCGTTGAACTGTCCGAAATTCAAGCCGCATTTTTGTATATCCTGCACAGGTCTGCTTGAAATTCGTCCTGCGCGGAACGATTGACAACGCCGGGCCCACAACGTATACTTAGGGTGTATCATTCCTGCAGCTCCGGCCCACCGCCGGGGCAAGACCAACGGAGGATTGACTTATGAAATTGAAATATATCCGTCCTTTGGCTCTGGCACTGTGCGCAGTGCTGCTGTGCAGCCTGTTCACGGCATGTTCCGGCACATCTTCCTCCAGCGAGCAGCCTTCCAGTGCTGCGTCCGCTGCATCGGACAGCGCGTCTGCATCGGCATCCACGTCCGACAGCGCCCTGCCGGACTCCACCACCCAGGCCAACACTGGCAGCCTGAACCCCGGCAACTTTGACGAGAACTCGGCGTTCTCCATCACCGGCACCACCGACGCCTTTGCGCCCTGCCTGGGCTGGGGCCCCGGCGTTTCCGGCTGCTCGCTCAAGTCGGTGATCGCGGCTGCCTCGCTGCTGCAGTGGGCCGAGAGCGCACACCTCTCTTCCCGCACGCCGGAGGCCATCCAGGACGCCTTCTACGACTGGTACGACAGCCTGTCCTCTGCCGATCAGGAGAACTTTGCCGAGGCCTGGACCATGATCGAGCCGGACGCACTGAGCCTGCTCAGCGACAAGGAGAGCATGACCGACCGCATCACGGACGCTGGCCTGGACCCGGACACCCTGCCCGGCTGCACCCTGAAGAACTGGCAGGCCCTGCAGAATGTGCTGGACAGCTGCGTGCCCGCTGTGAACGGCGAAGAGTAAACGTTATCCCCCTGCATGGCAAAAGGCGCTGACCGCGTGCGGTCAGCGCCTTTGTTGTTTTTGCGTTTATACCTTTTTCAGCACATACTGCCGGGTGCCCATGCCCACCTTTTCTGCCTGGTCCAGCGTGGCCTTCCACTCGATGTTGGGGTTCGAGTCCTTGAAGTTGTCGTGGTAGCAGTTCCAGCCAGGCTTTGCCAGGTTGCCGCCGAGCTGGCTGTTGGGCAGGGGGGCTGCTGCCAGGCAGGCGTCGGCGCAGGCCTGGTCCAGGGCCACCGGGTCAAAGGAGGCAAACATCCCGATATCCGGCAGGATGGGGGCGTCGTTCTCCCTGTGGCAGTCACAGTTGGGGCTGATGTCCTGCACCAGTGCCACATGGAAGCAGGGGCGGTCATGGCAGACCGCAGCGGCGTACTCGGCCATCTTCCGGTCCAGCGCCTCGTTGGCGCATTCGTTGGGGGAATACACGGCGTCAAAGCTGCAGGCACCGATGCAGCGGCCGCAGCCCTTGCACTTGTCGTAGTCGATGACAGCCTTGTTCTGCTGGTTGTAGGTAATGGCGTCGGAGCCGCACTCCTTGGCGCAGCGGTGGCAGCCCCGGCACAGGCTCTCCTGCACTGCAGGCTTGCCGGCGGCGTGCTGCTCCATCTTGCCGGCCCGGGAGCCGCAGCCCATGCCGATGTTCTTGAGGGCACCCCCAAAGCCGGTGGACTCGTGGCCCTTAAAGTGGGTCAGGCTGATGAACACATCCGCGTCCATGATGGCACGGCCGATCTTGGCGGTCTTGCAGTATTCGCCGTTGGGCACCGGCACCTCCACCTCGTCGGTGCCGCGCAGGCCGTCGGCGATGAGCACCTGACAGCCGGTAGTCATGGGCCAGAAGCCGTTGAGCTGGGCACAGGTCAGGTGTTCCAGCGCGTTTTTGCGGCTGCCGGGGTACAGGGTATTGCAGTCGGTCAAAAAGGGCATACCACCCTGCTCCTTGCACAGGTCTGCCACCACCTTGGCGTAGTTGGGCCGCAGAAAGGCCAGGTTGCCCAGCTCACCAAAATGCATTTTGATGGCTACGAACTTGCCCTCCATGTCCAGCTGACGGATCCCGGCCGCCAGGCACAGGCGGCGGAGCTTTTCCAGCAGGCTGGTGCCCACGGGACAGCGGAAATCGGTATAATAAACGTTGGATGCTTCCATGGTGTTTTTCCTCTCATATCCTTCCGGCGGCGTCTGCCGCGCGGGCTCTCTTTTGTTCAGTATAGCACACCCGGCCGAGCGGTGTAAACAGAAAATGGAGCAGTCCCGCTTTTGCTCTGCCCATTTTGGGGTTGACAGCCCTGCCCTGCGGTGTTATCTTATATCGGTTCCAAAAAACGGAACGGATGTCAATATACAGGAGTTATGTCTATGAACGATTTTGATACATTCTGGCACGAAGCTAAAGCCGCCCTGCGGGTGGCGCTGCAATGGTTCTTTCTGGCGGTTCCCATGGGTCTGCTCTGCGGGCTTCTGGGCACCTTGTTCCACCTTGCCGTCGAGCACGCGACAGAACTGCGCGCCGCGCAGCCCTGGCTGCTGTTCCTCTTGCCTGTGGCGGGTCTGCTCATCACTGCCCTTTATAAGGTAACAAAGTGCGATGGCGTGGGCACCAACAACGTTCTCCGCGCCGTGCAGAGCGGCGAACCGGTCAGCATTCTGCTGGTGCCCGCCATCTTTCTGGGTACGGTGCTCACCCACCTGTGCGGCGGCTCTGCGGGCCGCGAGGGCGCTGCGTTGCAGATGGGCGGCAGCATCGGCTGGAACCTTGGCACCCTGCTGCGGCTCAAGGACCACGACCGCCGCACCGCTACCATCAGCGGCATGGCTGCGTTCTTCTCTGCTCTGTTCGGCACCCCGCTGGCGGCGGCCTGCTTTGCTATGATGGTGGAGGATGTTGGCCTGACCTTTACCGCTGCCTTTGTCCCCACCTTTACCTCTGCCCTCATCGCCTACGGCTGCTCGCTGGCCTTTGGCATCGCGCCCACCCACTTTGCCCTCACTGCACCGGAACTGAATGTCCGCACCGCCCTGCTGGTCATCCTGCTGGGTGTGGCCTGCGCTGCCATTTCCCGCCTGTTCTGCTACACCCTCCACTTCATGGAGCACACCGTGCCAAAGCTCCTCCCGAACCCGTGGGTGCGGGTCTTTGCGGGCGGCGTGCTGGTCATCGGCTTTTCTTATCTCTTCGGCGTGGGGCGGTATAACGGCGCGGGCATGAGCGTTATCACCGCTGCCGTGGAGCAGGGACAGGCACTGCCGTGGGATTTTCTGTGCAAGATCTTCCTCACCGCGCTGACCCTTGCCTGCGGGTTCAAGGGCGGCGAGGTGGTGCCCAGCTTCTTTGTGGGTGCTACCTTCGGCTGCGTGGTCGGCCCGCTGCTGGATCTGCCCGCCGGGTTTGCGGCGGCGGTGGGGCTGGTGTCCATCTTCTGCGGTGCCACCAACGCCCTGATTCCCTCTATCCTGTTGGCCTTTGAGCTGTTCAGCGGCGCCGGGCTGGAACTCATCGCGCTGGGCTGCGGCATCTGCTATATGCTCTCCGGTCACCATGGCCTGTACAGCAGCCAGACCTTTGTCACCAACAAGCTGCGCTCGGAGTATATGTCCCACAAGTGTCGCGTAAAAGTGAAAAAAGAGGAAGCGTAAGCGTTTGCAAACCCTCTCCGTCACGCCTGACGGCGTGCCAGCTCCCCCGAAAGGGGGAGGTGGCATCGCGCAGCGATGACGGAGAGGGTTCAGCCCGCCAAAAAAGAAGCACACCATACAATAAGGGGCTGCTGCACGGCATTCAGTGCAGCAGCCCCTGTTATCATTATAAGATTTTCTCTTATGCCAGCGCGGTGATGGCCGCGACTGCTAGTACGATGAGGCCCAGCACAATGCGGTACACGCCAAAGAACTTGAAGTTGTGCCGCTTGACGTAGTCCATCAGGAAGCGGATGGCCCCCATGCTCACCGCAAAGGCCACCACGCAGCCCACTACCAGCACGGCGATCTCGGTGCCGGTCATGGCAGCGCCCGAAAGCGCGAACTTGAGCACCTTGAGCAGAGAAGCACCTGCCATGACCGGGATGGCCAGATAGAAGGTGAACTCTGCCACACAGGCGCGGGACAGGCCCAGCAGCAGGCCGCCCACGATGGTGGCACCGGAGCGGGAGGTGCCGGGGATGATGGCCAGGCACTGCCACACGCCGATGAGCAGCGCATCCCGGTAGGTGATCTGATCCAGCCGCATCACATGGGGCGTGGCGCGGCGGTTCTCCACCACCAGGAACAGCACACCGTAGAGGATGAGCATGGCGGCCACCGTGATGTAGTTATAGAAGTGCGCCTCCATCCAGTCGTCCAGCGGGCTGATGACCAGCACCGGCAGGGTGGCCGCCACCACCTTGAACCACAGGCTCCAGACACTGGGCTTGGAGATCACACGGCCCTGCCGCAGGCCGAAGGGCCACAGCTTGCCCCAGAACAGCACCACCACGGCCAGGATGGCACCCAGCTGGATGACCACCCGGAACATGGACATGAACTCTTCGCTGGCGTTGAATTTGACGATCTGCTCCAGCAGGATCATATGGCCCGTGGACGAGATGGGCAGCCACTCGGTGATGCCCTCCACGATGCCCATTAAAATTGCTTTGATGATTTCCCAGAACGTAAGAAATCCCTCCTTTTTGCACACGCGGGAACGCGCGGCGTTTCTCGCTTTTCCAGTATACCATACTATGGCGCACCGCGCACGCAGAATGCAAAAATTTTACGCAGCTGCCCTCTGCGCTGCGGGGTGTAACTGGGCCGGAAAATGTGCTATACTGAACCCAGAGCCTTACAGAATGGTTTTTGCCCCGGCTGCGGGCATTTTGCAAACACCGTCTGTATTTTCGTTTCATCATTCTACAATGAGGTGAATCTTTATGAACATTCTGGTGATCGGCTGCGACCAGGTGGGCGCGTCCCTGATCCGCGACCTGGAGCGCATCGGCCACGACATTTCCCTGATCGAGCGGGACCCCGAACAGCTCAAGCGTCTGGACGCCTTTGATGACTACCGCTTTGGCGGCACCGCTCTGGTGGGCGACCCCACCGACCCGGACGTGCTGCGCCGGGGCGGCGTGGAGAACTGCGACGCCGTGGCCGCCGTGAGCGAGGACGACTCGGTGAACCTGATGGCCGCACAGATCGCCAAGAGCATCTTCCGGCGCGAAAAGGTCATCTGCCGGGTGTCCGACCCGCACTTGCAGGTGCTATACCACAAGGCCTACGAGCTGGAGACCGTCTGCCCCACGGTGCTCACCGAGCAGGCCGTGTTCCGGGCATTGGCCAAGTGATGATGCCGTTTTTTGATATTCCGCTTTGTATAACGAGGTAATGCTATGAAAGTTTGTATTGCAGGCGGCGGCAAGGTGGGCATGTATCTGGCCCAGAGCCTGCTGGCCCACCACCACAAAGTGACCATCATTGAGCCGCAGGAAGCATTGTGCCGCAGCCTGGCCGACTCGTTGGACGTCCCGGTGGTGTGCGGCGATGCCATCAGCTTTGACACCCTGCGCACCGCCGATGTGGCCAGCTGTGACGCCTTTGTGGCCGTGACCGGCAACGACGAGGACAATCTGGTGGCCTGCCAGATCGCCAAGCGGGAGTTCGGTGTGGACCGCACTGTGGCCCGGGCCTCCAACCCCAAGAACCGGGAACTGCTGCACACCCTCGGCGTGGACACCGTGGTCTGCGGCACCGACAACCTGAGCCACATCCTGGAACGCGAGATCGAGACCGACACCATCCGCCAGCTGCTCTCGCTGGGCGGCGGCACTGCCAGCCTGAACGAGATCCTGCTGCCGGAGGACTTTGCTTTTGCGGGCAAGTCCATCAAGGACATCCCCATCCCCGGCAACGCGATCCTGGTCAGCATCACCCGCGACACCGAGTTCATCATCCCCCACGGCAACACGGTGCTGCTGCCCTGGGACCGCATCCTCTGCCTGACCCAGGATGACACCCTGCATCTGCTCACCGATGCCTGGGGCCTGACCGGCAAATGACCGAACAGGAACTGCTGCGCACGGCTCTGATCCTGCCGCCGCGGGCGCGGGCTGTGCTCTGCGTCTGGGCCGCTGTCCCCGGCCTGTTGTGCGCACCCTTTGTGTTCTGGCAGAGCCTGTTTGCAGGGCTGTGCTTCTGCGCGGTGTGGGGCCTGCTGGTGCTGGCCTTGCGGCTGCGCGCCTGCAGTTTCGTGGCGGCGCTCTCGCCCCGCAGCCTGACCGTGCAGGCAGGCATCGCCTTCCCGGTGCTGCGGCAGATCCCCCGCCGGGCAGTGACCGGGGTACAGCTGCTGCGCACCCCGCTGCTGTGGCTGGCCGGAGCCAGCGTGCTGATCGTGCGCTGTCCGGGCGGCCTGCTGGTGCTGCCGGGCGTGCCCTCGGTGCAGGCGGATGCGCTGGCTGCCATCCTCTCGGAGGATGCCGTATGACCGAAAAGCGCTTCCACCCGTTTGCAGTGCTGCACCTGCTGCATAAGACCATTCTGGTGTACCTGCTCCCGCTGGTACAGGTGCTGTTTGCCCGCAACTGGGCTGCCCTGTGGGCGGCACTGGTGCAGGATCTTGTGCTGCTTGCCCTGCTCAGCATGGTCTGCTGGGAGGTGCTGCGTGTCAGCGGCTGGCAGATGGACGCCCACGGCAACCTGCTGGTGCGCTGGCGGCTGGGCATCCGGCTGGACCGCACCCTGCGGGCAGATATGCTGGCCGCCCTGACCATCGACCGGCCCGTGGTGTACCGGCTGGCCGGGGCCAGCCGCCTGACCCTGTACCCCGCCGGGCAGAAAAAGCCCCTGACCCTTATCGTTGCCCGGGACGATGCCCGGGAGCTGGCCGACCGGCTGCTGCCGCTGGAACAGCCGGTGGTGCACCGCCCCCACGGCGGCGAGAAGATGGTGTTTGCGGTGCTGGGGGCCAACGGCCTTTCCACCCTTGCGCTGCTGGCTCTGGCGCTGCGTCAGAGCCGCCCCTATGCCCCGGACGCCCAGACCCTCGCCTTTGCACACCTGAGTCATCTGGCGGCCTTTGCGGCCCGCTGGCTGCCCATGGGCACGGCCTGGATGCTGGTGGTCACCGGGTGGCTGTTCTGCATCAGTCTGGCCCGCAGTGCGGCGCAGGTGGCCCACTACACGGTCTGGCGTACCGCTGCCCAGCTGGGCAGCCGGGGCGGCCTGCTGCACCGGTACGAAATGCGCCTGTGCCGCGCCCACCTGAACTACGCCGACCTGCGGCGTTCGCCGGTGACCCGGGCACTGCACTACTGCCCCGTGTTCGTCACGGCGGGCAGCTGCGCGCCGGAACTGCCGCTGTTCGTCTGGAAGGAGGGCACGCCCCTGCTGCAAGAGCTGCTGCCCGGCGTCGCCCTGCCGCCGGACACGGCCCCGGATATCACCCGCCGCAGCATGATCTATTTCCTGCCCGCGGGGCTTCCGCTGGGGCTGTGCCTGCTGCTGACGGCAGTGTCCCGCACCACGCTGCCGACCCTTACCCTGCCGCTGCTGGTGCCGGACCTGTTCTTTGCCGCTCTGCTGGCGGCGGCTTTTGTGGGCTACCGCCGGGAGGGCGCATGGATGCAGGACGATCACCTGACCCTGCGGCGGCAGAAGGGGTTCCACCTGCATTGCGTCTGTGCCCTGCATCCGGACCTGTGCCTGACGGTACAGCAGTCCCCGTGGGCAGTGGCGGCCCATCGTGCCAACCTGACCCTGATTTTTCCGGGCCGACTGAAGCAGAAGGTGCGCAGTGTGGCCCTAACGGAGCTTGCTTTTTTACAGCAGGCAGAATGATAAAAAGGAGACGTTTTTCGTGATAAAAACTGTGTTGTTCGATCTGGACGGTACCCTGCTGAACACCATTGATGACCTGGCCGACGCCGGCAACTGGGTGTGCACCCAGAACGGCTGGCCCACCTTCACCGTGGAACAGTTCAAGCACATGGTGGGCAACGGCATTCCCAAGCTGGTGGAGCGCTTTTCACCGGAGGATGCCCGCTCACAGGAGCAGCTGGCGGCCACACTGGCACAGTTCTCGGCCCGGTACGACGCCCACAAGGAGGACAAGACGGCCCCCTATGCAGGCATCCCGGAGCTGTTGGACACCCTGCGGGCAAACGGCATCCAGTGCGCGGTGTTTTCCAACAAGGCCGACGCTTTTTGTGGAAAGATCATCGACCACTATTTCGGTACTGGGCGCTTTGATGCTGTGCGCGGCAGCCGTCCGGGCGTGCCCACCAAGCCCGACCCTGCCGGGCTGTACGCCCTGATGGAGCAGATCCACGCCGACCCTGCCGCCACCCTGTTCGTGGGCGACAGCGATGTGGACATCCTCACCGGCCACAACGCCCATCTGCCCGCCATGGGGGCCCTGTGGGGCTTCCGCGGCCGCGCAGAGCTGACCGCCGCCGGAGCCGACGCCCTGGCCGCCGTGCCGGAGGACATCTGGGCTTACATTCAGGAAAACAACCGATAAGATGACAAACAGCCCCCGCGGAACCGTGCACCGATGCACACGGTTCTGCGGGGGCTGTATTGAGTAGCTTGAGCGAGCGACAACCACCAGCTAAGCTGGTGGAGTAAAAATGCTTTAGCTACAAGATTCGAGCGAAGCGAGATGACAAAGAAATTGTCATCTTAGAAGATGCACTTTATGATACTGCTCGTTAGAGCGGTAGGGCAAGTAATGCAGATGAAAGATGCTTGCTCGTGGCCCCTTGCAGGGGCTTTGCCAGTAAGATGCCCTTCTAGGGCTTACTCAAGCCACCGGCTCAGCCGGTGGTTTTGACTATTTAGGTGGCAGAGTTTTGCTTCTCGCCCCAAAAGCCTCCCTCTTTGAGGGAGGTGGATTTGCAAAGCAAAGACGGAGGGAGTTTTCCAGCAGCAACCCCGGTAGACGTTCCTACTGGTTGGGACCCCCGGGCTAACCAAAGCCCCACTGGGGCTTTGGTTACGGTGCTTTGCACCGCCGCCCTGTTCGATTCCCGTACGGGTCAAATTAAAAACGCCCTTGCGCGTATGCGCAAAGGCGTTTTTATGACCCGTACGGGAATCGAACCCATGTTACAGCCGTGAAAGGGCCGTGTCTTAA
>ENA-ORUG01002126-ORUG01002126.1-human-gut-metagenome-genome-assembly--contig:-NODE-2126-length-15016-cov-6.964307_pt1 | contig 15016 bp, 18 predicted proteins | sample MGYA00242079_ERZ509207 | MGnify/ENA primary metagenome ERZ509207 (study PRJEB26280, sample SAMEA2338780) | human gut metagenome | biome: human gut; feature: human-associated habitat; material: faeces...
TCACTCCTGAATCACTTTCTTACGCAGCAAAACAGCAAGTGTTTTACTGCTGAGTGAACAGTAACTATTTTTATAGCAAAAACGCAGAAGTTATTTGTAACTCCTGCGTTTCTGTCTCAGATGAGAAATGGATTCCTGATTTCGAACTCCATTTTTTTATGTGTCTTTGGATGTTTAAATCCGATTTTATAAGAGCAGAGTAAAAGACCGTTTCCACTCCGTGTCATTGTCTCTTTAAAATTATACTTCGTATCCCCTACGATCGGGATTCCTGCATTTGCTAACTGTACCCGGATCTGATGATGCCTTCCGGTGTCTAACCGGATCCGGAGAATGGCGTTCGTTTTATTCTGTGCGGTCACTTCATAGTCCAGCCTTGCTGACTTTGCGCCCTCCGTACTTTTAGATACCACTTTTGAAGTGTTTGTTTTTCCATCCCGGAGCAGGTAATCCTCCAATGTACCTTTTTTCTGTTCCGGCACACCGTCTGTCACCGCATAATAAAATTTATCTGCCATTTTTGTCTGCACCTGACGGCTTAAATCCGCCGCAGCTTCTTTTGTTTTGGCAAAAACCATCACTCCGCGCACCGGCTGATCCAGCCTGTGTACCACCCCGATATACGGCTGTTCTCCCTTTCCTGCCCGGTAATTTTTCAGAAGGCTTTCCATGTCCGCCTGTCCTAACCGTCTTGTCTGCGCCGCAACCCCCGCCGGTTTTTCGCAGACAATAACCTCCTCATCCTCATATAAAATATTTATGTTCATGTCTGATGATCTCCTTCGTTATTCTATGGCATTTCTGCTGTTTTTATCTTCCTTTGTTCATTGTAGCATGATTCTTTTGTTTGGGCTACTGTTGCGGAGATTTGAATGAATGCTTTTATTCATTTTTTTAGTACTCATAATATTTAAAATTTTACTATTTTCTCCATTGCATTTTCTGATGTTGGTATGATACAATATCCCAAAGCATATTTTACAAAATCTTTGTGGCTGATGAGCCATCTGTATTCTAGGAAGCACTCGATTATCAAAAACAATCGGTGTCATTCATTTCGTATCTATGCTTTTATTACCCATTAACCAATTTAAAAGCAGGAAACGGATGAAAACTATTTTTACAATGCTCTATTCTCCTGCCGGAGGCACGATGCATTTATGTGCATCTGCCGTCCACCGTGATAAGGAGGAAAGCCTATGGCAATGCGACCACAAGATCGTTACAAATCAACTACAGCAGGAGCAGTTTCTGCAAATCGCAACTACAAAGATACTGTTTTCCGGATGTTATTTTCAGACAAAAAGAATCTGCTCTCGCTTTACAATGCAGTAAACAGCAGAGACTATACGAATCCGGATGATTTAGAGATTGTTACTTTGGAAAACGCTATCTATATGGGAATGAAAAACGATCTGGCATTTATCATTGACACGAATTTATACCTGTACGAACATCAGTCGACTTACAATCCAAATATGCCACTTCGTGATTTATTTTACATTAGCAGTGAATATCAAAAAATGCTGGATCAAAAATCTTTATACTCATCCAGCCTGCAAAAGATACCTACTCCTAATTTTATTGAGTTTTATAATGGTTCTGATCCAGTTTGCGATGTTTTTGAGCACAGACTTTCCTCTGCTTTTGAACATCTGTCGGGTGAGCCAAAACTGGAACTGATCGTAACTGTCTTAAATATCAACGAGGGGCACAATGCCCTTCTTATGGAACATTGCAAAACATTAAGGGAATATGCACAATATGTTGCAAAGGTGCGAAAATACACAGCCGACATGTCTCTGAACGAGGCAGTGGAATGCGCTGTTGATGAATGTATCAAAGAAAATATTCTTGCGGATTTTCTTCGAAAGAACCGCGCGGAGGTTATCAGTATGAGTATATTTGAATATGACAAGGAAGAAGAAGAGAAGAAACTTCGGAAAGCGGAGTATGAGGCTGGTATTCAAAAGGGTGTCCTTAATACTGCACGTCATCTATTGGAGCTTAATCTGCTGTCTTTAGAGAATATTTCTCGTGCTACTGGTCTATCAATTGATGAATTGAAAAAGCTCCAGCAATAGCTTAGTAAAAGAAGCCCACAAAACTGCGGGCTTCTTTTTTGATGCATTTTACACAAATTACTGTAACAGAGAGAGTACACCCTGTGTAGACTGATTAGCCTGTGCAAGCATAGACTGACCTGCCTGTGCAAGAATGTTGTTCTTGCTGTAGTTAACCATCTCTTCAGCCATATCTGTATCACGGATACGAGACTCAGCTGTTGTAGTATTCTCAACTACGTTGTCGAGGTTGTTGATTGTGTGCTCAAGACGGTTCTGAACTGCACCAAGTGATGAACGCTGTGAAGATACTTTTGAGATAGCATCTGAAATAGCATCTACTGCGTATGTTGCAGCATTACCAGAAGCATCCTTTACGTTAAGCCCCTTAATTCCAAGACTTGCAGAATCCATAGCGTCAATGTTGACATGAATCTTGTTTGTCATGTCAGCATCTGCACCTACATGAAGGCTGAATGATAAGCTGTTGGCAACTTCTGCCTGTCCAGTCGTAATCTTGAATGAGCCATCTGCCTTTGCTCCAGCATCAGCTACCTTAGCAGATCCTTTTGTGTCACCAATCTGGTTGGCAGCTAAAAGCTCTTTTGATGCAAGACCATATGCAACATCCTTAGAAATTACAGATGCATCAGTATCATCTATTCCATTAGTATCTTTATCGGTCATAACTTTGTACTCATCTGTTCCGACCTTTACTGTTGCTCCCTCTTTTACAAGTGCTTTTGCATCATCCAATGTATATTTTCCAGCTTTTTGATCAGCGGCTTTTCCAGCATCCGCCTTATCAACATTATCTGCATCTGTATATTTCGCGACAATTGTGATTTCCTGTCCATTTACAGTGAATTTATCGCCTGCAGTTGTAATCTTTGCAGTGACTGCTGTATCTACATCAGCCTTTTTACTTCCAATAGTATATGTCTTACCACCAATACTTACGCTATCTCCATCCTTAAGTGAATCCATAACAAATGTAGCGGTTCCATCGCCGTTATCTGTAAGTGTTCCCTTAAGACCAGCATCATGAGCCTTCATGTTGATTGTCTTTGTTCCGGCCTCACCCTTTAACAGATATGTCTCATTGAATTTTGTTGTCTCTGATACACGGTCAATCTCTGTTGTGAGCTGGTCAATCTCATCCTGGATTGCCTGACGGTCTGAATCCTTTGAGTTTGTACCATTGGCTGCCTGTGTTGCAAGCTCGTTCATACGCTGAAGCATTGAGTGAACCTCTGTGAGGGCACCTTCTGCTGTCTGTACTGATGAAACACCATCCTGTGCATTTGTAGATGCCTGGTCAAGACCACGAATCTGCTTTCTCATCTTCTCAGAAATTGTAAGTCCGGCTGCATCATCTGCTGCACGGTTAATTCTGTAACCTGATGAAAGCTTCTCTGTGCTCTTTGACTGTGCGCTTGTTGTTACGTTGAGCATTCTGTTGGCATTTGCTGCCTGCATGTTGTGTTGTACTACCATAATATAATCCTCCTTGTCCCATATTCATGGGTTATTATGTTTGACCTCTGGAAATCCTTTTCCCGAGGGTGTTTAGTAACTGCTATGTTTTTGGTATTTGCAGTCACTTTATTGCTTTATAACAAACGGCTTTCCGGGTTGTGGCATCTGCCACGGCCGCCTATTAACTTGATTAGTTGCTTTGCGTCTTTTTCTGACGTTCTTTCTCATTCCAGATGATTTGCTTGATTTGTTTCTTTGCTTCACTGGAAAACTCAGGTTCAGGATAATATGTATCTTTTCGCTTCGCCGGGTCCTGTTCGTTGTTGGATCTTGCGATATTCAGTTCTTTGGGAGCATCTATCAGTAATCGACAGTGCTTTCCTGTTCCACCCGCGAACACGATTCGGATATCGTCTCCGATATTTACATATTGCCCTTCCTTTAATGATAATTTGAGCATTTTCTACCTCCATGCACTAGGGAATAGCTTTGTCCATGCTTTTCCGAATTATGCAACATTTTATAGTAAAATGTTACATTTTTTCGCAGATTAATAAGGGGTCAAAACAGAAGTTGATTAAATAACATCAAATATTTATGACGTTTTAGTCATATTTCATCAAGAACGGCTTTATCTTTCACTTGATATAGTTAAATCCCGTGAAATTAATTAAAAATGATAGAAAAAGGTAAAGAAAATTATTTAAAAAAATTCTTTTCTTTGGGGTTAAGGTCTGTAAATGGTGTCCGATATAATAGGTGTAAAGCAAAAAATGTAACATTTTACTATAAAATGTTGCATTTTTTGCTTTTTGTAATTACTATTATTTTGTTGTGGATTTTGGATATTCTGGGGAAGAGTCTGTCATGCGGCATGTGCCTGATAATATTTTCTACCGCAAAGGAGTATTCAATGGGAACTACACAGCCAATCCGAAATAAGGATGAACTGGCGGCTTTCAGGATGTACTATAAAGATATCCATCCAAACCGCCGCAATTACTGTTTAATTGTTATGGGATTAAACACAGCACTAAGAATCAGTGACCTGCTTAAATTGAAGTGGGATAACGTATACAATTTCGAGCACCATGTATTTCGCTCTCATTTTCTTATCAACGAGCAAAAGACCGGCAAGAATAACTATGTCACTCTAAACTACAATGCCACCGATGCTCTCCGGGCATATTTCAACGAACGGCATCCGACTGAACATGAGTTTATTTTTACAAAGGCCACCTGCAGGAGACAGCCAATAAACAGAGTTCAGGCATACCGAATTATAAGAACTGCTGCCGAGGAGACAGTTCAGGATGAACATATCAGCTGTCACTCTCTGAGAAAGACATTTGGATATCACGCCTGGAAGAACGGCACACCACCTGCTCTGCTGATGGACGTCTACAATCACTCGTCCTATAAAGTCACGCAGCATTATCTGGGTATTGAGCAGGATGAACGTGATGAGATTTATATGAATCTTGAGCTATAGTTTTATGCGTATTGAAATCTAATATAGCTAAAAGCCAGCCGTTTGCAACCGGCTGGCTTTTTTGGGGATATACAAATCATCGAAATCCTCTGTTAAACCAAATGCATTCTGTTCTGAATCGAATTTCAACTCAATCTGTGACATATCTTTCATCTGTCTGGTACTGTTGTATTTTAAAATTAAATTTCATCTTCAGCACCACCTTCTTCCTGTAACCATTCTTTCAATTTATCCTGTAATAGTTTCTTATCCGGCAGATACAGTTTATACTGTGATGCATAAATATTAGAATCTTCCGGCAATGTCAGTTCAACCATTGCATCATTTTTTTCATTGCACAACAATACACCAATGGTAGGATTTTCTTCCTCTGTTTTTTCGTATCTATCATAGTAATTGACATACATCTGCATTTGCCCCAGATCCTGGTGCTTTAATTTGCCAATTTTTAAATCAAATAATACAAAGCATTTCAACAGTCTGTTATAAAAAACAAGATCCACTCTGAAATGATCTTCTTCGAATGAAAATCTTTTCTGTCTTGCCACAAAAGTAAATCCTTTTCCCAATTCCAAAAGAAACTGCTGCAAATTATCTAACAGCCTGTTTTCTAAATCAGTTTCTGAATAATTATATTTATCTTCAAGACCTACAAATTCCAAAACATATGGATCCTTCAGCACATCCTTTGAGGTTGTAATCACATTTCCTTCCTGTGATAAGCGTTGCACTTTGTCCTTATCCATGCTTAACGCAAGTCTCTCATAAAGAGAAGAATTATACTGACGTGACAAATCTCTGACTCCCCACTTCTCTCTGGCAGCTTCTATCTCATAAAATGAGCGTTCATCCTCATTTTCTATTCTCATCAATTGTAGATAATGAGACCATGTTACCACAAACGGATGCTCCTCTTCAAAAATCGTAAACACCGTTTCCGATTTCTTGATTGCAAATTCCGTAAACAGTGTTTCCGAAATTCGATCCTTATATGTTAAATAAAACTTTCTTGCCTTTTCCAGCGTAGATTCTGAAAAGCCTTTTCCAAATTCTTCTGTTAATTTTTTAGAAAGATTTATTATGATTTTTTTACCGTATTCAGCCCTGTGTTTTCCCTGCTGCTGTACTTCTACAATCCACCTGCCAAGAGAATAATAGGTCATTATCTGGACATTATTTACCTGCTTTGCAGTAATGTTTCGTGCATATTTAATTAATTCAATTGAATTCTGACATAACTTATCCATATTGATATCATATACAGATTCATTGATTTCATTCTTCACACATTCAATCCTCCTATTTCAAAGTTTTCCTATTTCAGAAACACTGGCTGTTCTGTTAGTCCGTTGTAAAACTCTACAGCCGCCGCAATATCCTTCTCATCCGGATGCCCCTTTGATACACCGCCAATCAGCTTGAACGGTCCGAACGTATCAAATCCCTTGCATGAAAACCTTCCAACAATGTTGTCATGTTTGTATGCTATCACCTGCTCAATTGACTTAAAGACAGGTCTGCCGCCATATGTGCAGATAAGAAATACATTTTTATTGTCTGTGAGATTGACTGATGCAAACTTAAGCACCGACTGATGGAACTTTCCACCATATACTCCTGATGCAAAACCGATTAAATCATATTCCGACAGGTCTTTCTCTACCGTCTGTGTCGCATCTATCAGCTCGACATCGTTTGTCTTTGCTATCTCGTCAATTATCTTTTTTGTGTTTCCATGATGCACTGATGCATATACTATTGCTGTCTTCATCTGTAATGCTCCAATTCTTTATTAGTCTTCCTTTGATTTTGCCAGCAGCATCTGCTCCAGCTTTTTCTTTCCGGTCTCATAGTCTGTAAAAATAATTCCCTCCATACCAAGCTTTCTGCCACTTTCGATATTCTCCGGTCTATCATCTATGAACACACATTCTTTCGGATTCAGATTGTATTTATCAAACAGGCACTGATAGATACCGGCATCAGGCTTTATCATCCCAACCATAGCTGAAATGACTTTGCCGTCAACAAGTGACACAAAACTAAGTTCACTGTGCGTATGAAGCTCGAAGTAGTCCTTTGGATAATTCGATAACAAATACACTTTATAGCCTCTGCTCTTTAACTCCTTAATCCAGTCTGCTGCATAGTCGAATGCCTTTACGACAAAAGCCTTTCCCTCTTTGAAAAATCTCCTGATATCCGCCTCATACTGTGGAGCCACCTTAACCATCTCATCAATTATCTCGTTCTCAGGAATTACACCACGGTCCAGCTCAACCCAGACAGGGTTTTCATATGTTGCATGGGCTAAAGCTGCTATTTTATTTTCTTCAATGCCAATCTCACGCATTGCCTCGTCCGGCTGGAACCGGACAAGCACGTTTCCTATGTCAAATACTATGTTTTTAATCATTTATTTTTTCTCCTACAACCCTGCATCTCTTCCTGCAAAAAGCATATCAATCCGCTATACTAAGCTATAGTATAGCGGATTGATGGACAAAATACAAATATTATTACCGGTCTGTGTTCCTTAGTTCTTCCTTTGATTTTGCCATCAGTATCATTTTCTCAAACGACTGTGCAAACCTCTCATCATCTTCCTCTGTGCACTTTTTCGGTCCTTTGATATGATTCTTATGTGAGCTGCGTCTACAAATATCTGCACTTTTTCCAACCTTTTCAAATAAACGAGATTATTTATCCAGATACCTGAACACCTAATCACTCTCTATTCACAAATTTATCCCATGGTGTGCGCACTTCAATAAGGTTTCCGGACGGATCATAAAATCTTACAAGCTTCTGTCCTCCGTCGAGTTCTGTCAGTGCTGTAGCATATCTGACCTCATACCTTCCTGACTCCAGCTTTTTAACTACACCTTCGATATCATTATCTTCAAAATACAGTTCCGTCATATTGTTATATGGAATAGTCTGTATCTGCATGCTTTCCTTCCATATTCCGGCATCCTGCAATACCAGGCCCTCCGACATTATTACATTACCTTCCTGTCTCGAAATCACATTAAGGCCAAACAGTTCGTTATAGAAGTGGATTGACTCTTCGATATTGTCCACTACTATTAATATGTTCTTTAGCTTCATATGACCACCCCATTACAATGGTCCACCTCATGCTGAATTATCTGTGCTGTCCAGCCTGTGTATTTGCCATGTTTCTTTTTGAAATTCTGGTCTAGATAATCCACTTCAATCTCTTTATATCTTGTGCATGGTCTCACACCCTCCAGCGAAAGACAGCCTTCCTCCGTCTGAAAAGCTCCTGATTTTCCGGTAATCACCGGATTAATCATGGCAAACTGGAATGGTCCGGCCGCAACCACTATGATATTCTTTTTCACACCAATCATGTTAGCTGCCATTCCAACACAATGGTCAAGATTTGCTTTCAATGTGTCAAGTAAATCCGTAACCACCTGTTTATCATCTTCTGTAGCATCCTCTGATTTCTGTGCAAGAAACAGTGGATCACGCATTATCTTCTTTACCATTATTTACTTCCTTCTGTCCAGGTATATTTCCACCATATATGTCTCAATAAGTACATTAATTAATAAAATTTCATTTTTCATATTTAGCCTTTCATCTATCTGTATCCTGATACTTATGATACCATATAAACAGCTTTCTTTGGCAGATATTTTTTTAGATTGCCATGAAAAATTTGAAAATGACAAACCTGCTTTTCTTTCCAATAAGCTTTCCTAAAATAGGAAATTTTTACTATCCTAATACTGTTTAATAGCATCTTAATATACATTACACAAAAAAAGATACAGGCGAACCTATATCTTTTTCGTGTAATAATATGATTAAAGGGGCAAAAGGTATCATCGATGCATGCTTGCAGGCAAGTGAACCTGATACGAATTCCTCTTGTAAATATATTTCTTATTCTTCAATTACAAAGTTGCTTACATTCTTGCGGAGTTCTCCTGCCGAAGCCTCTGCTGTCTTAACACCTTTCATGACTTCTGCCGATTCGCCTGCAATAGAAACGGTTTTTTGCGCAATATTTGTTGTACCTGCAGCACTGTCATTTGATGCGGAGGTAATTCCTTCAATCGCCTCTGTAATATTGGAAATTGATGCTACCAATTCTTCTGAGGTTGCACTAAAATCCGATACCAGATCATTAATTTTAGATGCATCCATATTATAATCATCTGCCATTTTCTCAAAATTGTCAAAACTCTTCACAATATCTGTATCTACAAAATCCAACAGATGATTAGAGTCATTTGCAAGATTTGCTACTGCATTATCCACATTTTCCGTCACGGCCTGAATATTTGCCACGGCATCTTTAGACTGCTCTGCCAATACCCGGATTTCCTCTGCAACAACTGCAAATCCCTTTCCGGCCTCGCCAGCACGTGCTGCCTCAATGGATGCATTCAGTGCAAGCAGATTAGTCTGTCCGGTAATCGCAAGGATAGAATCAGCAAGCACGCCGATCTGTTCCACAACCTTTGCCTCTTCAAGTGCCTGCTCCAGCCTTCCCCTGATTTCTCCGAGCATCGTCTGAACTTTCTGTCGATTCTCCACCGTTGCTTCCTTCGTCTGTGCTGCCCTCTTATGAATTTCTTCTGCTTCCGTAGCCCCATCCTGTGCACGTATCGCAATCTCTTTCGCTGCACCATCAATCTGCTGAGTCATACTGTTGATCTGTTCTGTCGATGCGGCAGTTTCTTCAGTACTTGCAGCAAGCTGCTCGGTTGTCGCAGACACATCCTCAATTTCCCCATTCAGATTTGATATACTGCTATCCATCGCTTCCACAACTGTATCAATATTTGCTGCCTCTATCTTTACCTGGGAAAGCAATCCGCATATTGATTCCCTCATTGTCTCAAGTGTTCCTGCCAGCTGTCCGAAATCATCTTTCCGTTTCATCATATTGTCCTGCATTCTATGCGCAAAATTACCACCTGCAATCACTTCAATCTCTGCTACAACTTTCTTTAGTGACTTTGTAATATCCTGTGCGATCATGAAAACAAGCACTGCAACAACCACAAGCATTGCAACACATGCCCCAATCAGTGTGATTGCCTTTTTCATTGCATAGCTGGAAAATACCTTGTCCTGCTTTTCAATGGCAGTATCAATATAATCGGTATAATTTCCTGTACCGACCACCCAGTCAAATGGTTCAAAATACTCACTGTAGGAACGCTTCGGTGAAGGTTTAGTCTCTCCTTCTTTAGGAAATACATAATCTGTGTATCCTCCACCATCTTCCACTGCTACACGTATGATTTCTTTCACCATCTTGTATCCGTTTGCATCCTCTGTCTCCATACGGTTCGTTCCCTCGGTATCGCTGCCAAGCAGAACTACATTTGTTCCATCTGACTGATCAATCCAAAAGTAACCTGTCTCTCCGTAACGCATCTGCCGAACCTCATCCGCTGCAATTTTCTTGGCTTCATCCAGCGTATAAGTTCCCGCTTTATATGCGTCATTAATCTCCGACAACAGGGAAATAACCACGCCCACCTGCTCTTTAATTGAATCATCATAACTCTGACGGGATGATGCATCCATTGTCTCCAATGCTTTATCTTTCACATCTCCCAAATCCTTGATGGAAACAACACTCCCAAGAGCCACAAGTAAAATAACCAGAACCAGTATCAGATTTAGCTTGGTTCTTACCTTCATATTCTTCATATTTTTATTCTCCCTTTCTTGGAACTGATCACTTTTGTATATTTTACCCAAAAATACAAAGCATGTTATAAAATCAGTATACACTTTTACTATATTTTCGTCAATAGCGATCCACCTTTTATACGTTTTATCTCTCTCAAATCCATAAACTTTGCTGAGAGAATATGACTTTGCAAATAAAATATAAAAATAAGCGATATTAATCTTCCTACGAAAAAAATCACTCTGATTTTGCCATCTCCCTTGCATGCTGCCTTGAGCAATATTTGCAGTAATATTTGTAAATCAGCTCATATCTGCTAACATTACCTATAAAACAAACTCTTAAATATTAAAATTCTTCATTCTGGTATTCGCAAGTCCTCTTGCCAAAATCGTCTGCATCTTTTCCGCAAGAAGAGTTTCAAGATTATACGACAAAACTTCACTATTCCCGCCAGACATGTTTTTTACTTTGTCTTTAAGTTGTTTCGCTGTATGAATCATACCATTACCTCCACATACATCATCACTTCATCCCTTACTCCAAGTTTAACCGCATACTCAATCAATCTTGATAGATTCTTTTCCTTCGAGGACATATATTCCTTGATTGCTGTCTGATATAACTGAATTTCATATTTCTTTCGATCTTTAATCAAATCACAAATACATCTTTCCTTGTCATATACTTTAACCAAGTTACCGCTACTTGACGGGATCTCACAAGTCCCCATATCAAGAATCTCTGGGTTTGCATAACGAACTTCTTTGTTTTTCTTTTTGATATGTGTAGCATTATATCCGGTAGGAACAGTGAAACAAATATGACTGTATTCTCTGTCGATAAGACCATGCAAATAAAGGGCGGTCTCGCCCGAATAAATAATATTCTTATTTCGTTGCTGAAGTACAAACAACTCATCTGGCCACACATTATCTAAGATATAAATGCCATGTGCCACTTTTTCCATATCATGCTCTCTGACGTATTTTGAGACAGATGGCTTTGATACACCTGATTCAACGGCCTTCGATGTAATCAAATACCCATTGTCTTTTTCAATTAGCGATTCCAAAATATCTGATGTTGACATAGTTGGCCTCCTTATCCTTGATATTTACTTTTGTGCTTAAATTTTATTATATTTAAGTGTAAAAGTAAATATAATCCTTATATGCTTGCAGGAGTAAAAGATAACATAACTTCAAATACCTCGTTTAATATTCCTTCTCTATCTCTCCATCTATTCCATACATTTTCTTGAATGCATTAAGGTCTGCCTGGTTCTTAATCAGCATAACTTCTTCTATCTTACCTGTATGAATGTTCTTAAAGCCTGCAACCTGCTCACCATTACATATGCTCGCTTTGATTACCGGTTTCTTATTTTCTTTATCATATGCCTTTGTAACTGTCTTTTTCTTAAATAGTCCCACTCTGAGCACCTTCTTTTGACTTTGCCATCAGTATAAGTTTTTCAAAGGACTGTGCAAAGCGTACATCATCTTCTTCTGTACGCTTTCTCGGTCCTTTCATATGATTCTTATGAGAGCTGCGCCTTACCTTCTTATTAAGATGTCGCTCCATAAGCATCTGATCTATGTTCTCATTCGTGTACCACTTACCGGATTGGTGAATAGCATATGCACCTTTCCCAAGTGCCATAGCAGCGACACCATAATCCTGCGATACTACTACATCCCCTTTATGACAAATGCTGATCAGTTTATAATCCACTGCATCTGCTCCTGCACTTACCACAATCACCTCGCTGTAATCAGAATACAAAATATGATTCGTATCACACAGCAATGTGGTGGAAATATTGTATTTCTCTGCTATTGTCTCGACAATGTCCACTACCGGACACGCATCCGCATCTACAAATATCTGCATTTTTTCTCAAATCCGCTTTCTTCAGTTGTAACTAACTGGTGTTCGTACTTCTATAAGATTTCCTGATGGATCATAGAATCTTACAAGCTTCTGTCCACCTTCAAGTTCCATTAAATCCGTAACATAACTTACAACATACTTGCCAGACTCCAGTTTTTCAATAATACCTTCTATGTCATTATCTTCAAAATAAAGTTCCGTCATATTATTATGTGGAGTTGTATGTATTTTTGTACTATCATACCATACATCTACATCCTGTAATACAAGCCCCTCAGACATTATTACATTACCTTCCAGCCTTGTAATCACACGCAATCCAAACAGTTCTTCATAAAAATCAATTGATTCGTCAATATTATCAACAATGATCAATACATTTTTCAAACTCATATTATATGTTCCTACCTCTCCATTTGTCGTTGAATCCATGTCATAATTACATCTACAAGATAATCCTGCTGCACCTGACTCAGTTCCTTGCCTGGCTGCATTTTATGCCACTTTCGGATGCACTCCCTGCAGCATGTTGCTGTTGCGTGCTGGGCAATAAATACTGGATGTCCACGCATTGGTGTCTGTTTGCCATCATTTGCTATATATGCCGGAGCTTCCCTCTTTGCAATAAAGTCCGCAGCGTGTTGTCTGATGGTATCAAGTCCCTTCTCATTTATGTAATCAATATCTTTCTGTTTCAAGTGAAAACTGCTTCGGAACTTGGAACTATCCAACCGCTCAAATAACTGCCTGTACCATTCATCCTTAGTCATTAAAACTTCACTACTTCCGGCTCATGTGTAAATGCTGAAAATGTAGCTGTCGCATTTTTAAAATAGAACACCTCTGTATTTTCATCATCTGCTGAGTACATATTCTGTAAAGATGGATAAGCATCGAGCATAGACTGTCTTGCTTCTCTTCTGTCATCTTCTACAAGTTCTCCGGCTACACGAAGCCACTCGCCATTTTTAAATGCACAGATTTCTACCTTCGGGTTTGTGTGAATCTGCTTTGAAACATCCTTTACCTTGCCAGTTTGAATATACAGCTTTCCTTCAAAAATGTGTGCTGTACCAAAAGGTCTAACTCTTGGCTGGTCACCTTCTACTGTTGCCAAATAATATGTCTCTGCTTCTTTTAAAAATTGTGCTACTCGTTCCATGATGTAATCCTCCTATCAATAAGTTTCTAATCACATTGTATCTGCAAAAGTAACAGAGCTGGTCGCATGAAAAGCGACAAAACAACACATAAATATTTTATGCCATATTGCTTAAATTTGATTAATTTATCTTAAATACAAATAGATAAATTGTTTACTTATTTCTATCCCTCAATTATAGGTTTCTCATACTCAGTAATTCCATATATCTGATATACAATATCATCAATCTCTTTGACTTTAATTTCGTCATAAGATTGAAGTAATTCACCAACCAATTGAATAATTTCATTTCTTTGCTCAACGGTTCCCATCTTAATTGGCAATCCATCAATTTCATACCCATTAACATTGCTGTTTGTACTCAATTTGGCAAAATACCAATTTAATAACTTCGAGTTCAGTATTCCAAGTATGAAATAATCAAAATCATCTGTCATATCTGGTATTAAATAATTTACAGAATTTGCACAAAAATAAGGTGGCTGCGCCATCGTCATTTTTAGTCTCCACTTTTCATTAACTCCGGTAATCCCTTGCATTACTATCCGACGTCTATTATGATGTTGGCTTTTCTCGCCCTTATTTTTATCTAAATAACCATCTGCCTTTAAGAAAAGAATATCTCCTTGGCTAATGTCGTTTGTAATGTAATATTTCTGCACTTGTGCCCCTCTCAACATGGAATGATCACTACTTGAATTTGTTATAAATTCACTATGAAGTGATATGTCTATTTCTCCAGTGTAGCATTTACTTATCTCCGACATTCTCTTACATTCATTTGTCATCTTTAAAAAGATTGATAATTCATGTTGTCTGATCAATGGAATAGACAAATACTTATTATCAATTGCCTTTATTTCGTCATACGAAATAAACATAGCTTCGTTATTATCGTCTACATATTTGTCACGATGTATCCGCACGCTAAATTTATATGAAGAAGGCACCTTCCTTTTAGTTGCTCCCAAAATGCATACTGACATCTTGACTTCCTTAAACACTCTCTTACTTTCAATATCTCTTTCAGGAAATGCTTCTATAAAATCCACTTGTGTATTTTCCATAACGAATTGACGAATTTTTGAATTCGTAGCATCTCCCATAAATGCTAATGGAAAAATCAAACAGCAATGACCATCATTCTTCAACAACGAAAAGCACCGGCATATAAACATTCGTAAGTACGTAATCATCTGTACCTTGCCTTTAAAAAAAACATGCCGCCCATCGGG